>Ga0116228_10000377_pt1 | contig 33418 bp, 27 predicted proteins | sample S1TSphfallax_2_FD_89694 | JGI IMG/M metagenome (GOLD analysis project Ga0116228, IMG submission 89694) | Host-associated microbial communities from peat moss isolated from Minnesota, USA - S1T2_Fc - Sphagnum fallax MG | ecosystem: Host-associated > Plants > Peat moss > Unclassified | place... | reverse complement strand
CCCTGCCCCTCTCCCCACCCAATTAATGTCAACAACAATATCTATATATTTTGGAAAACTAAGGTGTTTTGAAAGGTAATTATTATTAAAAAAATCTCATTGTCATCTATGATAATAGGTTGTTTGAAGAAAGTTAATTAAGGTGCCTAAAATTGAATTTTAGTTTATTTCAAAAACCCATTATCACTAATGACATAACGTAATTTTAAAATATTAAAACATTCAAAACCTATTGTTGTCAATAACATTGGTTTTTTTATAAAAAAATCATGGCGCCCTTAACAAAGAATGAAAAAAAAAACTCCATTGTTGCCAACAACAATTATAAATAGGTTTGAAAGAATTTGTGGCATTTTTAAAAGAGGGGGAAGAAAAAACCCACTATCGTTAACGAAAATGAGTTAGCTTGAAAATAAAAATAAAAATCATTTAATTATATTAAAAAAAATGACCATGGGGTGGATGTTAGCATAATAATGGTAATATAGTTAAGTCTTTTAAAATAATGGCATTTAAAACCATACCCATGAAATACATCTATAATGCAATTTACGTTATATTATTCAACAAATGTTATATCATATATAAATATAATGTATAATTAGATTTTTTTCATGAAATTTTAATCAATTAAAATTATGGGAAAAAAAATTGTCCATAATAATTTGTGATAAAATAAAACATTAATCCATAGTTCTGATGGAAGTTATATTTATTGAAAACATGTATTAAATGCAATGATTTTTTTCATCCATACATAAGCTGAATGAAAAAATTCATTCATCCCTAATGAAGATGGTTGCTTACATTCATCTTTATGTTTACATCTAGGTTTATTAGTACAACATTCATTTTGTAGTTAAATTATTCAATTTTATTTGCATGTGTATAGGGAAAAAAACATTTTACCATCCCAAGTCCAATGTTAGGCTTTAAGCTCAAGCTCAAAGTTCATGTGGTAGCTTGCCTTTATAACACAATATTCCCAGTTTTTGATGAGTCAATATAATGATCCAAAATGGATTAAACATTTCAAAGTTAACATTAAACTCTAAAAAAATTAACCATGAAGTTTAAAAGCTTGCATGGAAAAAAAAACACATGTTATAGGTGTGCAGTACTTGTGGGGATTTGCATTGCATGTTCGCTTTACATGTTTGCACATCGAACAAAATTCCTTTAATGTAGCAAATTATTTTGCCATTGGCAAATCCACTATTCATGTGGTGTTTTGAAAATTTGTTTGTGTAGTGAATACTTGATGTTAAGAAATCAAGTGAAGTGGCATGAAGAAAGGAGATGGTAGAGGTGATGGTTGGCTTCAAACGCTTCTACGGTCTTCCATCTGTCCATGGTGTTATAGATGTGACACAAATACACATTTAAAAACCACTATGATAAAATATAAGGTTTTACAACTAAGCTTACAATTGGGTTTTCCAATTGCAACAAACATTTGCAATTCATGGTATTTATATAGCCTGGAATGATATTGGACAAATTATAGTAGTTGTAACAAACACCCTATGTCATGTATAATATCATATATTTGGTGTAACTCACGTGTAACTCTATGCAACTTCTTTGCAACTAATTTCCACTTTAGATTCTCACACACATTCCAATGTGGCAAATGAAATGTCAATGTGGCATTTAATCCATTTGTCAACAAATGATGTATGTTAATGTCTTTTGCAATTTATTTACAACTATTTTACAACTAGTTTGACAAATATATTCTTTTATTATTTCATTCATCCATTTGATGAATAAGTTCTATTTATATATTTTATAACTTATCTATAACTATTTTACAATTAGTTTAACAAATATATTCTTTCATTATTTCATTCATCCATTTGAATAATGAATTTTGTTCCTATCCTTTGCAACTAACTTACAACTAAAAATGAAATGGAAATAAAGGATTTAATGATTAATTTGCAACTAAATGTTTAAATTTGGGTTTCAAAGTAATTGTATGGTGGTTGATTTTAGTAGTACGAAATAACTAAATTGCAACTTACAATGCAATTATCCATACTTCACACAATCATTATCATGTTGTTATAATTACAATAGATAATGTTGAATTGCATTGGACATCATTATTTATAAACATGAAATGGATTTGAAACTCTAAATACATTTACATTCCATGTTGAAAAATAGATGACAAAAAAATTAGAAAATATTTTCATCAAAAAATAATTTAACTATGAATCTAAACATAATGCCCAAGCTATATATAACAAACATTTTTCTTTATCTAAACAAAAGGTTAGATCATAAAAATGATGACTCACAACAATTTAATATTGTCATTTAAAACACTATCTTTCATAAATGAATGTTTAAAAAAAAAAATTGTGTTGAAAATGGAGATTAAGTCATGCTCTTAGAAAGATTGAAGGTTTTTGCTCTTGCTTCCAATGCCAAAAAAATTGCTCAATTTGATAAAGGAATCGAGAAGATATGGGGTGTTTGGTGTAAAGGGATTCAATGTTCAATGATGAGTGAATTAAATACAAATTAAGATTTGAAGCTTAAATTTTGTGATTATTACATCTTCGTCTCTTAAATGAATTTATTTTTTCAAAGGCTTTAGTTGGCACACCCATCAAGTTTTTAATCACTCAAAACGGACTAAAAAAGAGGAAGATATGGGGATAGATGGAAGTAGAGAGGTATCAAGAGCTATTTTTTAAGAAGAATTGAAACAAACTATCACTCATCCTCTTCCTATGTTTTCTGAGTTCCTTTATTGCTGACACTCAAAGAATATTTGTGACCCTTCAGTTTGCGCATCCAATGACACAAAAATCGTTCAATTTGGTGAAGGAATGAGAAAAATATTGAAAAAAAAATCGGTAATAAGTATGTGTTCGGTGATGGGTGGTCCTACCCCATAAAATTGGGGGTCACCTGGCGAAAAATTCGCTGATCCTAATCCACCTGGTAACTAGTCTACCGTTGATAACTACCGTTGATGCATACAGGTGGGGGAATTGTTTGAAAGGCCCAGATTGTACCACGTAGGGGATCCTAATTTGGCCGCGTATTCGGTATCCATTGATGTGTGTACGTACTTCACGAGATACGGTCGTAGGACGACGGAACGCCGTGCGGCCCACGCACGAAGCCAGCCGACCAGCGGCGGGGGGGGTTCCTCCTGCGCTCCTTCTCCCTTCGTTTCTGCACCGGCCTCCGTCCGCCTTCGAGCGCCGCGATGTTTGCGCACTGGACGACTCTCTCTACGTATTCGCCTTCCAACGAGCCTTCAAAGTCCCAGTGCTGTGAGCTGTTTTTTTGAAGTGCTTCTTCGCTGCAGAAGAGGTAACTAGGAAAAAAGAAGAGAACGCAACACGATTTGTTTACATCTCTGGTTTCGATTTGCATCTCCGTGTGAGGCAATTGGATGCCTCGTGTGTGGCGAACTTCGCAATCTTTATCGATTGATGCTGAATTGGAAGTCGTGGCTTCGTTGAACAATTGCTTTTTCCTTGTAATACAATCGAGCATTCGGTCGTAATATTCACCAGCCTGTGTGGATTGATCTCCACGATGTTGTCTCTCTGCAAAACTCCAATGTCACTTTCTTCTGCCCAGCTCACAGGAAATTTTCTACGGAGGAGGGCGCCGCTCTCGAAAATCAAAGCAATTGTAGTTCCGAAGCTGAGTAATAAGACCGGGCAACGTGTCCAAGCAGCTCGACTATTGTCTCAATTCTATGGCTCTAAGCTTCATAACAAAAACTTGTCGTTCCCGCATCATAACAGCTATGGAGAAGGGCTGTCTCGGAGGAGTGCGGCGCACCTGATGGCTGTCTCCTATGCTGAAAGCAATCCATCCCGACAAAATAATGATGTCTCTGTGGACAATCTCAAAGTTAGCCAGATAAAGAAGGTATGCATCGACTGATTCTGAATGACGATCCTGCTTGTTGTCCAAATCCGCGTTTCCGGAGGAAGAAGCAGAGCTGGTGTGAACTGATTTGAACTTCGTCTGGTTCTTTGTGCGATACATCAAATCCTGCACCTATTGTCTTTGCTTGCAAAGATGTCGTGAAGCATTGAACTCTGCATCGAAGCGGTTGCTTGGACATTGTCTGCTCAGAGAGATTCGGTGTCAAACATAACTGAGTGCTCGATTTTGATTGCATATGTTTCGAAACACATCAGGAGAATCCAGTTTCTAAGGAGGTAGTCTTTCTGTTGATTGTTGTACAGCGATAGCTTTGATCCACATCTGCCTGAGGAGGCTTACCTCGTCTGTTTTGTCTAGTAGGTTCTGGATGCCGGCAACGTCGACTATCGCGACTGCTTTGAAAGACGAGAACTGGTGGATCGCTTAAAGGAGACTCAAGATTTCATTCCTCTCTCAGCTCAAAGGCTTTTGCAGTGGTATTTGCAGGGCTTTGACGACGATGCCATTTCTCCAATCTCAACGGCCGTGGACCTCAACACTACTGTCAGCCCTGTTGAAGGTCAGAAAATCCATGTCCAATTCATTCAAGCTATTATAGCGTTTGAATAGTATTATTGGTCTACTATCAAATCCACATCGTTGCAGAGATCATTTAGAGCAGTATAGGCAAACCACTTCCATTCTTTCTATTTCCCATATTGTGAGTAATTGACTTACATCTTTAGCTTGTCAGTTCTATGTGGAGATGGATTGAGGTGTAAGTTGAGAGATTGTTGCAACAGTTTCCTGTTGATCTTGTGAATGTGTGCACTATTCACAATGAATACCATTCAGTGAGAGGGTTTAAGGTGGATTGAGGTGTAGACTTGGAGATGGTTGCAAGGGTTTCATTTTGATCTTGTGATGTTTGCTTTTCTTGGGTTTTGGTCTTGGTGCAAATGATGAACAGCTTTTGCTGAGAGGATTTGATTTCGATTGATGTTTAGGGTTTAGATATGGTCCCAATGGTTTCATGTCAATGTTCTGATGTGTGCTACTCTCAGGTTGTTGTCTTGGTGCAAATAGTGAAGAGAATTTACTGCAAAGTTTTGAGATGGATTGAGGTATAAGGTTTAGAGATGGTTGTAATGGTTTTGTGTCAATCTTGTGGTGTGCGGGTATTTCAGGTTGTGGTCTTGGTGCAAATAATGCTGAACATTCACTGAGTAGGTTTGAGATGGATGGAGGTGTAGGTTTTAGAGATGGCTGCAATGGTTTTCTGTCCATCTTGTGATGTGTACTATTCTCAGGTTGTGGTCTTGGTGCAAAAAGATGAACAGCATTTGCCAAGAAAGTTTTTCACTCCTTGTGCTCTATTGCATACAGGCTGGTGGTTGGAAGCTGAGCGCAACACAGTCAAGGTTTTTCAGGAGTCAAGTCCCTCTGTTGCTAATATCACAACTTCACGCTTAGCAAATGTTGGCCTGTCAATGAATCCTGTAGAAATACCAAGGGGAACAGGCAGTGCATTTGTGTGGGACAAGGAGGGTCACATAGTAACAAACTACCATGTAGTCATGGATGGAAACAGAGCACGAATAACTCTTTCAGATGCAAGCACATGGGATGGAGAAGTTGTGGGAGTGGCCAAGAATAAGGACTTAGCTGTACTCAAAATTAAGGCTCCTTCAGCAAAGTTGAAACCCATTGCTGTTGGAACTTCTCAGGTTCTCTCCTCTAGGATTGGTTACCAACATGATTCACTCTGCAAGAGAGCTTGTGTTTGAACTGCCATCTGAATAAGTCAGGTTTATCTTTGCACAAACCAGAACTGTTTTGTTCTCATGCTGAAAGTGCTGATGATTTCCCTTCTGAGTGTACTGCAGGCATTGCAAGTAGGTCAACATGTGTTGGCAATAGGCAATCCTTTTGGTTTGGATCGGACGCTGACAAGTGGCATCATATCTGGGGTAGGACGAGACATTCGATCAATAGGAGGTGCTATGATTCGTGGTGTAATACAAACTGATGCATCTATCAACCCTGGTAATTCTGGGGGTCCTCTTCTCGACAGCCAGGGGCGTTTGATAGGTGTCAACACAGCTATCTACTCTCCCTCTGGTGCAAGTGCTGGGGTGGGTTTTGCAATTCCTGTTGATACTGTGCGCAGAGTAGTCAACCAGATCATCAGGCAAGGGAAGGTCGTCAGACCAGGGCTTGGCATTATTTGTGCTAATGACAGTCAAGCCAAACAGCTTGGGGTTACTGGTGTGCTGGTTTTGGGAGTGAGTGAGAATTCAGCTGCTGCCCGGGCAGGACTGATAGGTGAACCTCTTCAGCATCCAGTGTCTTTACTTCCTTTTTGCTGTGGTGAAGTTTAAGATTTTTTAGATGTCTTTGCAGTAAATCAATAGGAATTAGCAAAATTCTGATGCATTTTCTGCGGATGTGTCTCATTTTATGTGAATTTTTGTATGGTTTGTTGCAGCTACTAAACGTGATGACTTTGGGAGACTTGTATTGGGAGACATTGTTGTTGCAGTCAATGGCCAGGTCTGCTCAAATCTATTTCTGTTATGGGAGTTGGTTTAGCAGCAATTCAATTAGGTGTACATAGCACCAATCTAGAGGGTTTGCTTGCATAGAGGGAAGAAGATGAAAAAAATGGGATTGTGTTGTAACCCCCTCGACAAAATAGGAAGACTCTAATTCCCATCACATGCCATGTTTGAACTGAAGTTGATGCTTGGTCACAAACCTCATTACATTTGTTGATGTTGACATGAACTGTAGCAGTTGTTATTTGGCCATATATATATATATATATGTAGAGTTGGGAGAGTTGGCTAATGTTTGTCTTAAATGTGTGCAGACACTAAGCAATGTGGAGGATCTTATGGCAGCTTTTGATGAGCGCCAGATTGGAGAAAGAGTCCGGGTAAGTTCGATGTATCAGTGTTAATTTCATCACCAAGCTACACTGCTATGCAAAGTAGAGGTTTGTGGAGTTCTTTGGTTTTCCAACCAGAGTACTTTCATTTGGAAAGGAGGAAGTCATAAAGTGTTACAGGTGTTTTCCTGTGACAAAAACCAGTCATGTACAGAGGAGAAAGAAAAGGGAAGGCTTGTGCAATGGCTTTTACAAGCATTGCGCTTCATGTATGAATGTTTCACACAAAGCAGCTGTCCTGAGGGTTTGTTCTCTTGTGGGTTGCAGATTACAGTAAAGCGGGGAACCAGCGTTCGAGATGTGTACATTACTTTGGAGGAAATAACTGAGTAGTTGGCTACAAGAAATTTCCAAATGTAGAGTCTACTGATGTACACTCTTAGAATCAACTGTGGTTTGCAATTAATTTGGACACGTAGTCAGATTTGGAATAGTTTTCCCCCTTGCAGTAATCTGAATTGTAAGACATTTTTCCAAGTAAAGCTGTTGATTTGTAACTGGTTTTAACTCATTCAAGCTGCCAGATCTGAAGATTAAGCACAACAATTTGTTGACTTATTGCAACTCACCTCTCTCCCCTGGTTGATTTCCGTAGAAACAGTTTATGATATGAATGCAGAAATTACCCATCATAAGTAAGGAACCAGAACTAGCAATCACACCACAAAGAACTACAGCTCATATAACTAAGATATACAAAAGTGCACACATTGTGTGGAGCGGGACAACAAAACCAGTAAGTGAAGACAAATTTCATATTTCATAGTAAATGAAACACTTTTTGTCTGCTGTTAACGCAGATGCCCAATACCTGTCTTACTATATGTTCCAATCTGTGTTTGATAACTAATCCTTCCTTCCCCTAACCTATCTTTGGACATAGAACGTGTCCAGCTCATATATCCTCACAATTACAATGTCCATATTACTTTTTCTGAAAGTCCATGCTTACTTTGAAAAGATGGAGAAACTCTAAGGTGCCATTGAATCCAACTGGGGCGAAAAAAATTGAGTAAAATGAAGAATCTGCAAAAGCACAGGAACACATGATTGAGAGACTTTCAAACTTTGCTCACCAAACATGGAACCGAATGAGTGAAAAATGGACTATAGGATGAGAGTGCCTGAATGGGATAGAGTATGAGAGTGCAAATGGGACAGAGGCACATACCTGTGCAAGTTATAGGTTCACAAATGGTCAAAGATGCCTTTACAACTGCTGCCTTGAGTTGCCACTTCATCATCCACTTGTTGGGATCTCAAAGGCAGTCTCTTGAATTTGCCCTCTGTAATGGAAACAAGGGTGGATGGGTTTACATGTAAAGCAGAGTCTCATGGTAAGGGCTGCTGGGTCATGGCATTGGCAGCAAGGAACTCGGAGTTGTTGGATGCCTCCTGACTTTTTCTGGGCCTACCCCTACCTTTCTTGGGAAGATCTAGATGCATTCTTGATGTAGTCCCACCATCGTCCTCTGCCAGTTGGCTAGATGCACTTGGATCAGCAATAACTGGTGGACCATTGCTAGGTGATGTGACTGCAGCACCATTTTGAGACTTACGGAGTTGTTTCTTCTTCTCCTTTCCTTTCTTGTTTTTATTGCCTGCTAGCTGTTCAGTACTCTGGTTCTGCTCCTCAGTATGAGAGACACTCTCTGAGTCTGATAGACTTGTGACCTTGTCAGCTGTGGCTACCTCAGCAACTGCTTTATAAGGTGGGCGCCCACGCTTAGACACGTTTCTTCCCTTCAATAACTTCAAGGCCTTTTCCAAGGTCAGTTCTTGGACAAGGATTTCCTACATGTATCAAGGGAAGCCGCAACAGAAAAATGTCAGATTAGTGACATGACTATGGAAAACATACCCACCACTGCAATATGTGTCAACAGAGGTCAGCATTTGTTTCCATCTGACATTCAGTGCAAGCACTCCACACACATGAAATGATACCATGTCCATCATAAGATTAGTCTGCTCTTTCAAATCAGAAGCTTGCCTGTGGCACAGATGCAATGATTGCACGGTGTCGAACATAGAACCCAAATTTTCCAATCCCGATGGTGATTGGTGTGCCTTCTTCAGGATGCTTCCCCTGTGACACAGAACATGTGCATTAAATCCAATGATAACTCAGGAAGCTATGGTCCTCCCTGGAAGTAATAGAAGCATCAAGAGGTTTACTCCATCAACAAAACGTCCAAAATTGTGACAACACATCTCACTTACCAACTCACGGGGATAGCTCAGCAACTCCAGTGCTTTCTCCAGACTTATGTCTTCTGCTTTCACTCCCTGCCACAAGAACCAATTACTTTCTTACCCTTGTGCTTCATTGGACATGCAGGTGTCAAGGCAGAAAGATCACATCACTATGATCTGATGCACAATCAGTGGAATAACAACCAACCTTTGGAAGAGTAGTACGGCGTGGCTTTTGTTTCTTGGAAGCTTCACCAAGTTGCACATAACCTCCATATGGTCCCACCCGTACCACCACCTAGCATCATCTTTCAACATTCAGTGCCTTTGCATAATCTCATCAATTCTCTCCTCTCAACTCCCCACACCAGCACGTCTGCTATTCCTCTCAATTTCTTCACTTCATATTCAGAATTCCAATCTTGCCATCCCTTGCAGGGAACAGGGTTCTTTTCTTCTATGCAGAAATCAGACACACTACAGGTTTTTTTCACACTTCTTCACACCATTGCTTTCATTGCCCACATTTCTCCTGCCTAAAAGAGTTTGAAATGAAGGTCCTCTATGTAACCAATGCTAATTCAAGCAGTAGCTTGGCATCATATTTATCATGCCTACATTGACATCTGTTACATGACTCATTACTTGTCATGTACCTGAAGCTGGGTAGCTGGGTCCACTCCAAGAACCTTTGGTGGCCGTGCAATGAGGGACCACTGTTTTGGAGCCTCACTATCCTCATCATCATCACTGGAGTCATTGTCACCACTAGACATCACATTGGCTTTGAACCTGTCTCAAGACATGGAAAATTGTGAAACCCTAGTGACTGTTACACAAATCCCCACAATAAGGACACAGGTAGTTCAAAGGAGAACTCAAGTGTGACACTGGTGAAGTGGAGATTTCTTACAAACAGGTAGGGTAGCGTGTGCAGCCAAAAAAGTAGCCTGAGCCAAACCTGCTCAGCTTCATGCATACCCTTCCTTCTTTGCAGCTGCATTTCAGGACCAGGGAGGCAAAAAAAAGGTTGATTAGATTGTTCAGCATGGATTCACAGTATTTGAAGGGGCTCTCAAAATATTGCAATGCATTTAACTAAGTCAAAAGCTCTACAATTTTCATAAACAGTAGTCAATTAGAATGGCTGATTGTTGCCTCAAACCAAGAGTGCTACCTAGGACAAACCCTATCCTCCCCTCCTGAACTTGCAGGTGGGAAAAACTGTTTTGCAAAAATCTCTTCCAGCATCTCCACCACCTGCAGCATCAGAGAAATGGCACAAATAATCAATCAGCAACCCATCTTGGTAAATGGCCCACTAGCTTTGAATCTACACTGGAACTTAGGTAGTGTTCATGAAAGTCACCTGTTCATGGGCAAAATATAGCTTACACTAGCAGGACTTCTCACATTGATTTGCTTATACTGCCCATTTCCTTTTGATGCCATTAAGATCCCTGGACCATGTATAATCTCAAGTTGCAGTTGAAGCTAAAGCAGAACTTAGATTTAGGGTTTCCAGCCTTCAACACTCCAGAGGATAAAATCATGCAAGGAGAAAATCACACAGCAGGGACAACTACAAAACCAAGAAACCATATCAACACAAGATCAGATGGCACCTTGTCAATAGGAATCTTCATTGCAGCCAAAACATTCTCATGAAATTCTGGCCAGAATTTTGCAAGCAATGCCTTCCAATTTGCATGTCCAGCTGAGACTTCATCAAGCTATATACACCAAACATTTCTCACACCACAACACATCAGAGGATTTTCCATATATCACTAACAACAATACTACAGCATAGTATTCTGATGATGCAGGAAACATCCAGGACAAGTGTCAACGATGAACAATGCAACTCCCTGTAAAAACCAGTTTCAACGCGTATATTTGTAATGTCAATGAATCTGATCAAATGAATACTTGTGGTGCTTTTATTGACTATTATTGGATCAGCCTGCATATACAAAATAGCTAACTTTCACCAAAGACTGGAACAGGTATGGCACTACCTGATTCTCCATGTTGGCAGTGAAGTCATAATCTGAAAACTGGGGAAAGTAGTGTGATAGGAATGCAGAGACCTGTGAACATCCCATATTGCTATAAGTACTGTATCAGAAAGCAGAATGCAGAAACTATTTAACATCCCTATGCTAGAATTCCTCCAGACAGAACAAGAGGTTCAAGCATGTATTTACCATACGTCCACGAGTCTCAGGGAAAATTCGTCGTTTCTCTAGCCTCACATAATTCCGCAACTGAGATGTAAAAAGTAGTTACCACAGTTAGATTTGTAGCATACCAGAGAAACCCCAGCCATGCCCACAAGGTGGTCATGGTATTCCATTTTGACTACTTACAACAGCACAGAAAAAGATTAGCCTGAATCTTGATATTAGATGTCTGGGGAAGGATAATAGGAACAACCAGTGTTGAACAGAACCTGCAAAGTGCGAAGTGTAGAGGCATATGTTGATGGGCGGCCTATTCCTAGCTCTTCCAACCTCTTGACCTACGTAGTACAAACAGCTTAAACTCTTAGGCTTCTGCAAAATGGCATAGAAGAGACCAACTGGAGAATCCACAATCAACTTACAGCAGAAAAGAATGTCCATTGCGCTTCCCACAAGATGGTTCAGGGATGAAGGTTGAATGCACTTACTATAGTTCCTTCAGAAAACCGAGGAGGTGGCTCTGTGAAGTGTTGAATTGCACAACTCTCAGATAATGTTACTAAATCCCCTACCTTCCCTTCCATAACACACCAAATGGATTGTCAAAACCACTGGTCTAGAGATTTCAATAACTATGTAAAGGTAAGACATGACAAAAGATCTCTAACACAAAGAGGCAGAAGAAAAACCATTGCATAATTGACAGAGAAGAAATGTTCAGTGCATATAGTGTGGGGGGGGCAGACATGCATAATGAAACAGAAGAACTGCATAATGGCATGGCTTATGTCACCTCAAAATTTTCCAAGGCTCCTCCTTCCTCTTCTTCTTTTTCCTGTTCTTGGGGATCTCCCAACTTCACACCCAATGCTGCCATGTCCTGCACAATGTCTCACAAGAGTCCCGAAAACTCTCCATCAAACGATCCATAGTCCTTCAAGAGTTGTTTAGCCAAAATGAAAGTGTCAATAAATGACAAATAAGAATAGAAGAACTTAAGATATATCTCCATAAGTACCAAAAACTTCTCCTACTTAGAACGTCAAGTCAACCTGGATAGAATTGAGAAATGACATGAAAAGGTTTACAGAGATGTCAACAATGATAACATATTAGCAAATGGGAAAAAGAGGAAAACCATAAACCCTTAAGAATAGAGAGGAAGAAAAATACAAGGAGCGGTGTGAACAACAGCAGCAGTCACATGCACAGACCTTCAATAGCAGCATGTATGGTACTGAGCACCTACCATAACATGCCCGCTGACTTCAACACATCCTGGCAGTGGGTGGAGGTCAATGACAGACATTATCTAACATACCGAGTTCTTATCACAAATTGGTAGGTAAGGCCCATGAACAGGGGTGCTGCCAGAATAAAGCACCTGCCTGAGGTGGCAGTCAAGGGCCATGCCGAATTCTAGTAATGCCCCCATCTGAGGTCTGAGGTCCAAGGGCCTTACTTTGTGTAAGGACCTGTCATGCATGCGAAGAAAAACAGTGGGCCCTTACAAAAGGTGTAAGAGCCTGCCCAGAAATGTAAGATGACCTCCTGTGTCAGGAGAGAATCTTAAGGATTTAAGGAGCCCTCCCCATACACTGAAAAATCTCTGACAGGTCATTATGGCCAGTAGTAATGGCTGGATTCAGGGTAGATTCAACAATGATGCTGAGCATCTTGACAAATCTTAAAGAGGAGATGACCAAGGAAACCAAGAAGAAAGAGAGCCACAAATAGAAAGAAAAAGAAAAGAGCACAAGAAAAACCCAAACAAGGAAAGAAGGAGATATGAGAAACAAGATGAAAATTCCAAGAGCTGATGTTGTGAGGACAAAGTGAGCTTTAAAAGCCACCAACTCAGGATTAAGAAACCCTTGAAATAATCTAAAAATTTGCATGAAAAGCCAGTAGATGTACCATTAAGCTCCCAGAATGATTGAAATTATGGCAGAGCTAAGAGAATCTTGGTCTTGAAAAGTGAAGTCAGAAAATCAGAGATATCAGGAACTAACAGATGGTCTACAAACCTTCTTACTTATAAATTTATGAGAAAAACTGAACAAGAATGACAATGAGACAATCCAGAAAATCAAACTCAGATGTAATGAGGTAGAAATTATGTGAAAAGACAGCATCATTTGTACCCATTGGGAAAGGGAAGAACTAGAACAAAGAAAAAAACAAGCAATGAACAATATGAACAAACTAAAGATGTTTGAAACAAAGCAGGTGACTCTTGATTTGACAAAAAACCTGAACCCTTTTTTTATTCTCTGTTCCTACCTTCCACTCTATTCTAGCCAAATGACTTTCAGTAGAAACAGAGAAAATGCCAAGAGCTACCTCGAGAACAGCAAGGTAGCCTGGGAATGACACAGAAGAGCCATTGGACCGCAGCTGTACATTGTCAGTGTCATCCACAATATCGATAGCAACCTGGCACCCCCACATTCACATCATTAGTCATTCCGACCAATTTCATGATAACTATGAGCAGTCAATAATGCAAGACCAGAGTTTGTCTTCTGCATTACTCATGGATGCAGACAAACCTGAATAGTGACATCATCAATCCTCTCTTTTCAACACAAATTGCAATATTTTTGTGAACAAGTGGAGAACAAACCTGGCTGAGAATGGCCTGTTCAAGTTGACAAGCCATGGTGCGTGCCCAAATCAGAGTATAAAGCTTTAATGCATCCTCTTCCAGAACAGTTGCCAGAGATGCTGCATTCACCAGACCTCTCCTTTACTTTCTGCCCCTCACATGGAATATCATATATTCTGGTTGAGGGTACATGGAATATCATATATTCTGGTTTAGGGTACTAGGGACATGAAAGGTCACTGCAAGCTCCTTGTGCATCCTCAACACAGTTAATTGTACAAGAGCAATTAGTGCAGACAAAACTTCAACAATATATATGAAGGAACGGGAAAGGGGAGGATGACCAAGGGAAATGATTACAAGGCAGGCAGTTGATGTCAGTAGGACGGATAGCCTCATGAGCTTCTTGTGCATTCTTCACTCTGGATGTGAATTGACGCTTTTGGCTGGGAACATATTCCTCACCATACCTGCATGCAAATAAAAGATCTGAAGCACCTTCAATGATACCAGGACCCCTAATAAATCAACTAGACAGTGCACTCCCATGGTCTATGATGCATCTGGATTGATTGACAATGCACAAGGAGCAGAGTCTGGCAGGACTTCTGCAGCTACACAACTCCCGCTAATAAAAAGCAAAGTCAAACATATAGAGATGTATAAATCCACCCAGTAATGAAGCCACTTTCTAGCACTCAAATAACACAGGGCTCCATCAAGTCAACCATTAACTGTAAAGATGGATGGAATCATGTTACCAGCCACTAGAAACAATCTGAGACTACCTTAGCAATAGAATTGAGGATATCAAGCACATAACTGTACTTCACAAATGAACCCACCTTGCAGCAGCCAACTGTCTGATGCTTTCTACTGCCTCATTGGATATCTGGTAGCACATGCAGTGACAACCAAGTACTTCATCAACCCCACACATTTCTAGAGACGTGGAAGATCAAAGTCACCCAAGGCAATAGAATCACCTTTCTAAATCTTCTGCTAAGACTTGGGATCCATAAACATGGTCTTTTTACATGTAGAAACAACATCCTGCCCAAGCTGAGACAAAGTTTCAGGCAGTGCATGCCAAAGGAATTACACAGTACCAGACCAGAGTCTGTGCTTTTTAAAGAATAAAAGCATGTTGATTGTTCATGGCCATTATGGTGGGCAGATCCTAATCAGATTGTCACAATCCTAAGCCATCTGTCAACTGCATTTTATGAAGCAGATGAATACTGTAAACATGGGGAACTGAAGATCCAAGTTCTCAATGCTAAGTATCAACCTGCTTTTTGTTCACTAGAACATTAGAGAGACAGGTATCTTAATATTCATTGTTTTCGCTCTGTGCTGTGAAAGTTCAGGTAGCACCAACCTGGACACCATCAGTGCGCATATATGTGATGAGGCCCGTCTGCTCCTCATTGTCAAGCTTTACTCCCTCATACAGCTGTTGAGCAATCTGTACCCACCTTGCATTTCATTCAAACCTGTGCATCCTAGAGTGGTTAAGAAGACTAGAAGTGTTTTGTTAGAAAGTTGGTCTGTCAACTGATCTACCACCGCACTGACTTCTAGAAAATGCTATCTTCCAAGCAAGGCAGAGTTGGTTGGATAGCTCTAGAGGAAAGATGTGTAACAAATGTGGAGACTGACGTGAACTAATGGAGATAGTCTCTTTGCAAAAAGGAATAAACAGACAGTTTGTATGATCTTGTCTAGAACAGTAATCCTCACAAGGTACCTTAAGTTTGTAGTGTCCCTAAGCTTGTCTTCTGTCTTGCAAATGTACAGTTTAGACTGTGACGTATGGAGCATCTCAACAAGAAGACAAGAGCTTTACCATGCAAAAGGAACACCTAGAAAGCCAACTCTGAGGTCAACACAATTATCCGACTCCATGTCAAACTCAACACTTTTAAAACCTTGATGGAAAGAACTTACAGCCATAGTTCGACTGGCCCCAAATGCAAGCTTAGTGGAGGCATCCTGTTGCAGAGTTGAGGTTATGTAAGGGGCTGGAGGAGTTCGGCGGAGCAGGCTTTTTTTCACACTGCCAACACGCAATTTGGCTTCTCCCACTGACTTAGATGCTGCCTCTGCTTCAATTGAATTTGCAAGGGCAAACTGACCCAGCTTCTCTCCTAAATAATGTGTCAGTCTTGCCCTAAACCCTCCCCTGCTCACAGAATTGTTAGCATCTTTTGTCAACTGTGCCTCTACAGTCCAATACTCTCGAGGATGAAAAGCTTCAATTGCAAGTTCCCGCTCACAAACAAGACGAAGAGCAGCTGATTGCACCCGTCCAGCAGACTTGCTGCCTGGCAACTTGCGCCACAGCACTGGAGAGAGGTCAAATCCAATCAAATAGTCTAGTGCCCGCCGTGCCAGATAGGCATTCACCAATGTTCCACTGATTTCTCGGGGGGCTTCCATGGCACGCAATACTGCTGCCTTGGTGATTTCATTGAAAACCACTCTTTTCACCTTCATTCCTTTCTTCAGGGCCCCTTCCATAGTCAACATCTCCAGAACATGCCATGCAATTGCCTCTCCTTCTCTGTCTGGATCAGAAGCCAGAACTAGCATCTCTGCCCTGACACCCTCACATTCCATCAGATTATGGCTTGTCTTACTTCATCACAGAACTAAGAGATACAGACATGCAAAGAAGGGACAATCATTGTGAAATACGCCAGGAAGAAAAGTGTAGAGTGACTTGGAAATTGAGAAAATGTGAAATCTACAGAGCTCAATCCTTCTTTGATTCAGAAGACAGTTTCAATGAGACTGAACAAGGACTAGACAGCTTTCAAGGGCTGGGTTCTCTGACATGAAAAGCACAGTGAACCCAAAGCACATACCCTTTCACAGCAGCCTTTATGGAATTAATGTGAGGGCGAGCTGTGGCAGGCACCTCCCATAGCATGGTATAGTCATCGTCAGGTCGAACTGAGCCTGCTCGTGCTGCCAGGTCCCGCACATGGCCATAGCTTGCAACTACAGTATAACCAGACCCGAGATACTTCTCAATAGTTTTTGCCTTGGCTGGTGATTCCACCACCACTACTGCCTGCTTCGTTTTGCTACTATCCTTGCCTGCTCCTTGCGGTGGTGGAGGCCTCCTCTTCTTCCAATCTTTCCTAGGCCCTCTTTGATTTTGGTCCACCAGCACAACATTTGCACTAAACTGCCTGAAAGTACCTAATCCCTGCCAAAACCAAAAAAAAAAAACCATAACCCCATCAGGACTTGCCTGCCAAAGCATTCATCTTGAAAAGATAAGATGTGACTGCAAGCACTTCAAGGTCAGAATTGGAAGATAAAGTAGCTTGAGATTGTGAAGATTTCTGCTGCTTAAACAAAGAGTAAGACATACCCACAACTCCTAGGGCACAAGAAGACTGTAATGATCAAGAAGACAATGCCCATAAGTACTCAAAATGCAAAACCCTAGTTAAACCCTGACAACTCTCCAGGGCTTTAGAGCCACAAAATTTGAACACCACCCGCAGCGCCCACACACACCCACACCCACCTCCAAAAGGAAGGCTTCGACGAAGCCACCACCTTCGAAAGGAGAACATCTTTCGATACCATTAGACCCCCAGTTCCATCTCAAGAACCCTCTTCTGCCCGCCGTGCGCGCATGATGAAAACCAATACTACCAACATAACATTTGCTACCACCGCCAGTCGAAGATCTCCCTGTACTACTGCTACAACTACTATTCCGCATCAATGCTGCCGATTTACAGACAGTACTAAACTGCACCGAAATACTCTCAGCTGTGATGTTTTTCGCAGGAGCCAAACTCCAGCTCCCAATGAAAAACCGCATGCAACCCATTTCTCTACCCTGAAGAACAGAGCCCTTGGCCATTGATACACCGTCACCAAAACCAACACCAACACCAGCGGTTTCACGCACTTGTGCAATGAAATCCCAAATTCGCAAAGAGGAGAGGGAAGAAGAAGAAAGATTGTGATGGAATGCAGCAGCAGAAGCAGCAGCAGGAGGAAGAGGAGGAGGAAGAGGAGAAGGAAATGTATGATTAGGGTAAGCAGAAGTGAGAAGAGAATTCGTAGTTGGAAACAAGTGCTGCTGCAATGGAGGAAGTGAGCAAAAGCAAGTGAACAACATCTGACGATGATGTGTTCTTCTTCTTGTGAGAAATGGCCAAGCAGTAGTAGTAGCCAACGGAAGACGAAGATGACTGATCATACTACGACGACACAAGAGTAATGTCCGCTGCATTCGTGGTTACGAGTGTGTGTCATTGTGAGATGAGCGTCTGTGTTTGGGTTTAGGGCTGCGACTGAGTAGGGACGAAGGAGAAGAAGAAGAAGATGATGAAGAAGAAGGAGCTTTGCTTGTTGTGATTTCAGGTTCTGAGAGCACTAAAACTCAGCAGAACAAGCAATTGTCCCCTAAAGGTTGTTACATGGTGTAAAAATCGACGATTTTTTTTTTTAAAATTTTAAAAATGATGTAGGGCATTTCAGAAAACAAAATGCCTAAAAGGAAGGTAGAGGCCAGTTTTTTTTTATTATAATTTTTTATAAATAAATTTTTAATTAATATTATAATAATAAATTTTTATAAATAAATTATATTACTTTAAAATAATTTTAATAATTAAATAATTTTAAAAATAATTTTTAATAATTTAAATTTCTATGTTGGCAAATCTTTGTCACTTGACAACAACAAAAATTGGACTTTTTTTTAACTTTAAATTCAACCAAAAGAATCCCCAAACATGAAATTTTGTAACTTGACAACAACGAAAAATTGGAATTTTTTTTACTGTAAATTCAACCCAAAAAAATACAAAAATGAAATTTTGTCACTGAACAACAACAAAATTTGGAATTTTAAAAACTGTAAATTCAACTAAAAATAATGACAAAATGAAATTTTGTCACTTGACAACAACAAAATTTGGAACTTTTAAAACTGTAAATTCAAACCAATAAATGGAAAAATTGGAAAAGAATTTTTACTGTAAATTCAATGAAAAAAATGCAAAATTGAATTGGAAAAATCACCAAACTTTCGAAACCATCAAACTGAAAAAAGAAATACCAAGGCAGTCATTTGGTTTCTTTTCAAAGTGCCTTGCAAATTCTTACACTCCATAAGCATTCCTCCAAATGAATGAATCTTGTCCAAGGTTTTTACTTTTTACTCGGCCAAGAAATAGTTCTCCATTGGGTTCCAATTCCCCAGTCCATCATGGTGCTTAGGTACCTGAGTTATAGCTTGTTCACAGATGTCGATAACACCATTGATAACAATAGTGACAATTATCGCTGTTCACATCTATGCAAATGGAATTTGAGGTTCACATCTACATGACATGTTTATTTATTTGGTTATCAACAATGTTAAGATTGTGATAAGATATTTCAAAATCTTCCAAAAATAAAGATTTAAAGTCCTATTGACATCGATAAGTTATCAGGCTCGAAACCAAGGCAAACAACTATCCACAATCTTGAAAGAATCTACAATAGAATTATGCCCACTATTCTCCTTCTAAAAAAATCTCACAAAGCTTTTAGCTAGCACTCATCACAAAGAAAACTTACAAAGCTCCAACAGTGCAATCATGCACCATGCGCAATAGCGCACCACCAAGCTCTACACATCCCACACCATGAAGTTCTTAATAAATGAGCACATTTGTTGCATCTACACGAAATGCATCCATGTTTGAAGGCAGAGGTGAAGGTAGAAATGGAAGATCATCAAGAGTTGGAAATCAAACACTTCAACAAAGGCACGAAAATTGGCAACAACATGAAGTTCTTGCATTCATCAAATGCAAGCATTGTGAACATGTAGCCCAAAAGGAAATGGTTGATCCTAGAACGCACATGGGGCCTACAATGTAATGATGGAACAACATCGTGAAGGAATTGCAAAAGGTCATTCATGCCAAGATGCCAAGAAACAAGAAAATGTGCAAAATAAAATGGAATGGACTGAATTCTGATTATAAGAAACTTTCAAATTATCACAAAGGAACCGAACATCACACATTTTTCTTGGAATTGACCATGGAAGAATGTGACAAGTTTCACTATTCTACAAAAAGAACTATGAAGCAATAGATGAATTTCAAAGGGAGCATATCATATTTACATCAATTCATGTGTGGGACTTGCAAGCTAAAGGTGATGCCAACTACACTACACCAATATTGGATTCAGAGATGCAAGAAGATCAAAATTCCATAAAGTTGTCATCTTTCGTGGAAGACCTCATGGGCAATGAACATCCAACTCCATAATAACATGATGCACAACAAGTTAAAGGAAGTTATGTGAACTTGGATGATTTCAATGTTAGTCTTCAACATGCACCCTCTATGGTAAGTTTCTCTAACACTCCAACTACATCTCATATGCCTGCACCACCCCATGTAACACCAATTACAACCACAAACACACCTAGAAGCATAAGTATTAAGTGTAAGTGCACAAATGCATTGTCACTTGTGATTGAAACTACAAACAATACAAACAAACAAATTATTGAAGTCATGGACCAAATCAACCTTACTAGCAAATTCAAGAGCATCACACTATAGTCCAAATGGATCAATTAAGTATTTCAAGAAAATAGACGAGAAAATTTTCAAACAAACAACATGGTAACAATTATTTTTGACCTGAGCACAACAATGTGCCATGCATTCATTTCTAACAAGTTTTAAATGCCTACACCTATAAATTTTGATTCAAATTCTTTGGAAGGGGAAATGTAAAGGTTGCTACTATAGCAAAAATGATATTAGATTCAACTTGAATCATAGAAAGCTTTCTTTGATACAAGCTTGAATTTCTTAGGATGTAAAATTCATGGAGTTGGACATGCCCACAAAGATATCTATAAATTTATTGCAATAATAACAACTTGTAATTGCATATTGTATGAGTTAGACTTGAAAGAAAAAAAAATCCAACATATGTTCCTTTGGGTTCATTATGAAAAATTGTGTTTGCAACAACTAGACTACCCTACAACTAGAGCTCCAAAACAACTAATATACAACTGCATTGCATTTGTCCCATGAAAATACGACAAAATTAATAAATAAAATGTGATGTCAAAAAATCAAGGAGTTATATTACAGTTGCAAATTAATTACAAGATGTATATTTATATAATACAATGTACGCATTATATATATAGTTGTAGTCAACCACGTTTGATTTTGTTGATAAGTTGCACTTCAATCACATGTAACAACTACATCACAATTATGATAAATTTAGTTATTAATCAACGATTACTTTGCAACAAATGTATGGCTTTGAGTAACACATATAATCATGCCACTTGTATACATTTCCACCGCCCAATATATATGACATTTCAACTTGTTTACAACTAGTATGCAAATGTATTTCAACTTAAAATTTGAAATTTAAAGATCTAAAATTTGGGCGAAAAACCTTCCAGCAAATGGCACATGGCAGTATATCAACAGATCTACCCCAATGCATCAACAAACTTCATGCGTTTATGTTTATTGTCAAAATTCAAGATGAACTTTTTTTTAAAATCTTTCTATTCAAACATTTTGTGTATTTCCTAATCTTTTAGTGATGCAATTTTCATATCATGTGTTATAATTAAGGTTATTTTTGTTTGTTTAATTTAAAACTAAAACTAAAAGGTTGTTATAAGTTATATTATTTATTTAAATAACTTGGAGATTAAAGGCTTTTGTTTTTTATTTTGGAGGTTGAAGGTTGAAAGTTATTATCTTTTCCTCCATTTAACAACCCCATAAGTTGTGATATCCTTTACATAAAAATTAAAACCTAAATTTTTTGCACTTTATTTTACACCTTTGGAAGGGGATAACCCCCCCCCCCGCAATCCAATTTGTTGTCTAACCCCACACCAACCAAAAAGCTCACAAACTTAAAGCAATTCCAAACAATACTCCAACGCAATGTGGACCAATAAATGAAGCTTTTAAAGTTGAAGACCACCAAGAGATGACATCAACCTAGATATGATGTTAAATGAAGTTGTAAATCACACATTTTTGTTTAAAAAAACATTTAGTTACATAACACAAGATGTGTTGATGTTTCAAGTTCTTGGTTATATTAACCATTGGTCTTAAAGTAAGGCATCTACTACTATCAAAACAAAAGAAAGCTTGAGAAAGAAGAGATGATGTTTAAGAGGTGTTATTTGATTTGAAAATTGTAAAAGAAAATGTAATTAAAGCAACCTTCATATCCAAAGATAGAAAATCATAATAGTCATAACAATATTAACAAAAAATCTTTCTAATAAGATTTGGATGCTTGCCCTTAGATTGCACATTTGTGCATGTGATTGATTAAATGAACTAATTATATGGTGACATTAAACATGACCTGGTCATGATTTGAACACCTAAAACAATAATTACCATTTCCAAGATTCAATACTACCATTAAGTAACAATTCCATTCCAAATTTAACCTTTGATTATTTTACCTTATGATGGTAATTACCTTTAGTTAACAATTGGTATGTGGTGAAAATTTATCCCATTACACCAACCCCACCTAACATTTCATTACACTTGTGCTAAAAAGTTTCAAAACGTTTCACCAAGAGGTTGCACACTATATATAAGGTTGTAATTTTTATGAATAAAATAAGGGTTGATTTTGAAATTCAAAAAAGGAAGCATGGAGGTTCATGTCCATAACAAAAACCTAACTTGGAAAGAAAAAAAAAGGCAACATGGACAAGATAAAATTTTGAGGGATTGTTTTTATGCATCACTAATATATGGCGATGGATTATCGAGGAAAAATCATAGAATGAAGTGGACATTATTTCTTGGCATTCTTGATAATGTTTATGCACATGATTCATATTTTTGCAAAAACAATATGCACTTGGCAACATAGGCTTGCATAGTTGCCTTGCAAATTTTGATTTATAGAATCGTAACTAATGCAATTGATGAATATTGTTAAATGGGGGAAAGTACAAGATGGAGGCAATGAAAAAAATTATGAAGATTGTTTAAGAAATGTGTGAAACCTAATACTTGAAACAACTTACATGAAATGATATCAATAGGCAATTCAAAATCAATGAGGCATAAGGTTTACTAGGTATATTTCAAATTTAGATTGCATGCACTATTGTTGGAATTTTTTCCCAATTGTTTGGTAGGGTAATCTCAATATAAAGATGGCAACAAGTTGATATTTAATCTTGGAGCTATTCCAGAGCAATCAACAAGGATTTGGGCATGTGGTTTTTGGCCTTCATGGTAAAAAAAATGACATTAATGTGCTAAATAGGTGACCACTCGTCAATAATTTGCTTCAAAACATAAGTTTTGCTATTAATGGCAATACATCTACTTGCTAATGGAATATATTTTCAATGGATCATATTGTTCAAACAATTCACGACTTGCAAGAAAAAAAATGACAACATTTACTTAAAATGGAAGGAGTTAGAAATTATGTGGAACATTATTTTGAGGTCTTTCAAAAACACATTGCAATCATTTAGAATCTAAGTAGATAATGGGACATGTCCAAAATAAAAAACATTTTCATAAAATGTGTGATTTTGCACAATTTAATCAAAGAAGATTAATCCAATTTACAACCTAAAGCCTTCATTTGATGTTGGATCTAATGTTTCACACTTGAGGTGATGATTTTATTTTGAAAATTATTACCAAGGAACCATTGAAAATGTAATTACTAGTGTGGGGTGGGTATTTGTTTTCTTACCAAATATTAATTGGGTATCAAATTGGGTATATGCATATATACCCATAAGGTCTTACTTTTTCAAAAACTTGAACCCCCATCCTACTTAGCATTTTCTAAAAATTAACATCTGGCCCTTGTCATAATCGGCGATTTAAAAAATTGAAGTCCCATATTTGGACCCTATTCGAGGAGACTATGAATATAGGGTGTCTCTCAAAAACCCAGATCCATATCCTTTTCATACCCAAAGGAGGATGCAATTGTGGTTAAGGTAATTCATTCTTATTTGTGTGTTGTTTGTGTGATGAGTATTTATAGTTTGCATCATTTCATGAAGTTTTGATTTTTCCATGGTTGCTAATTTTTGTCTTTTGATGCTTATAACATTCACATCGTGTCACTGACTTACACATTTATGTTCATGAATATGCCTAGGAGCTTCTAAGGCAAATCAAGAGCATGGAGTAGCACCAACACTTAAATGTCAATGAGCTCAACAAAGGTAAATTCTTTTTATTTTCTCTTTGTTGTGTTTTTTGCTCTCTTATTGATGGTTTTACCTTGTGGTGTTTGATGAATTTCCACATTCACACACTTGTTGCTATTGTTGTCCAATATTGCATTATCATCTCTTTCTTCTAGTCATGTTATTTAGTGTGTTGTCATCATTTTCTTCTTTGTGCCATTGCTTGTTGCCTAAGCTTTAAGCTATAATCATTTTGGCCAAGGCTTGAAGTTGCACATTGGGTGGCACCTTCAACTTTGTTGTCATTGTGGAGCTGCAATCCTTTTCTATATCTTTTAAACCCTAAACTTGTATCCTATCCCATTTTTGTTATCATCTTGTTTTTGTTACTATAGTGTTAGGTTTTGCTACTTTGATGGTTTCTTCTTCAATGCCTAACAACATCAGCTCCATTGGTGAAGTTTTTCCAACATATGTAGGATATGATAGTAACTATTGTGTTGGCAATGTGTAACCTCTGCATGAAATTGGGTCTGAGATGGAGATTCTAGCTGTTGATGGTGATGTTGATGAATAACATGTTTCTGAAGCACATTTGGAAAACCTGCGAAAATAAAGATTGGCTTAGAAGTTGCAATATCGCAATTCAATCACATGGGCATTCTTCAAGGTAAATGATAATCAACCTATCAACTTTTTTTTAAAACCAAATTATGAGATGCATTATTTGCCATAGTGAAATATCTTTTCTTGAAATCTTGGTTAAGGGCACAAGATGTAAAGAAAGGGCTCATTGCATACCATAAATTTAATGGCATAACAACCATGAAAAAACATGTTGAATTTGACCATTTTACTTTGTTGCAAAAATTGTTGGTAGACCCAACAAACCTTGCCCCAAGATCTCCACTTGATTGTAAGCCAAGTAAAAAGAGGGCGCATGTAGATCCTTTTGTAATATCTAGTTTTTTTTCTTTTGCTAGTAAGTTCAAGAAAGATGATGTCATTCAAGTTGTTTTTTTGGAAGATCTATTGTTGCAATTGTTTGTGATTAAAGGGTTGATGCTTATGAGGATTGTTGAATCAATTTTAGCTTTAGAGGTTGGTGTATAGGCTATGACCTTGATTTCTATTCCCACCCAATAATAGTTTTATTGAAGAAACTCTATTAGGTTTGGTTGAAAAAACTATGACCATTTATGTGTAACCAACATTAGCTAATTGTATATCATCCACATGCACTTTTGACTTATGGATGTCAAAAGGAGCAAGGGATGTCTTTGCTATTGTGGTGAATTTTATTTTAAGTGATTGGAAGCCATACATGTCACTGTCGAGTTGTTTGAAGTTTTAGACATAAGCAGTGTTGCAATGGCTCCTAAATTGTAGGAACTACTGGAAGGACGTAGCCAAAAAGAAAAAATATCGTCAGAAAATTCTTGCATTTGTTAAAGATGAAGGGTCCAACTTGCAGACATATGCAAGTGCCCTAACTTCTATTGTATCGTGCAATAATTTGGGCTTGTTGGAGCCATTTGATGGCATTTTTTTTAGGCATGCACTATTAAAGGTCTGCCAATATGCTATTGCAAATGAAAAAATGTCTATTGGTTTACCTTCGACATCCATAAAGGTAGCACAATCTTCCTTGCAAAAATGCATTGCCTAGCCCAAAAAGTCAAGCAAGGGTAGGTAAACATGGAACAAAGCTTACATTCAGTCAATGTTATGGCCCATAAAGTTGAACACGCTCATGAAAACAAGGTACTCATATTTTTATTTATGCTTTTTGATTATTTTTATGCTTGTGCCTATCAAATGCATGATTGTGCCATTTTGTTTCTATTATTGATGACAAATTTGCAAGTTGGGTTTCATTCTTCCAAGATGCCTTAACTTTCCAAAGCGCCATTACATTATGTTATAACACACAATATGTGGCATTACAATGTCATCTACTGTCTCCAAAAACATGGGCCATATGTGAAGTTGTCATGAAAGTCATGTCCCCAATTGTCAATGGTTGTGTTTTGAACCATAGTTGGGGACACTAGCTATTCTTAGATGCCTTGCAATTTGTTATATATATGTTTCAAAACATTTGAAAAGAATTGACATTCCAACCTATTATTGATAGCCTGGTGGAAGAGGATTTTTTTTAAGCATGAGTTAAAGGAGTTGAAGGTCCACATGAAACGATCGATTTCTAGAGGTTCTTCTACCTTTTATATCCTTTTTGCATGTATATGATAGGAAAAGGGGCCATAACATGCTGGCTCTAATGCTTTATCCAAGGCTTAAGAACATGAGGTTGATTATTGTTTTTTTAAGTCGTGAGAATGTTGTTGTTATTGTTGTTAAATATGATGAGTAGTTTTGTTGCCTTTATTGATAGAAACAACCAAGTTGTTGATGCTTGCAAGTGTTGCAGAAGTTGAAAACTTGGAATCTCAAGGCAATGTCAAAGATTTTTTAAAGACCACTTCAACAAATGTAAACACTTACAAGGACTTTGTGTCAAGAGATCTTATTGGATTCCATCGGTATCTAGTTGATGTTGAAAACTACAAGTGCCCCTTATTTTGGTGGTGTAAATAACAAAACAAGTTTCTAAGACTTACTATATTGGCAATACACATGCTTGGCATCCTAGCTAACCAAATAAAGACACAACACACTTTTTCTATTATTGGCATTTTGACTACACTTTGGAAATGTCATATTCAAATGGAGAATATAGACAAGTTAATATTTGTCCATAAAAACTAGCCATTTGATTTGTGGATTTGTTGTTTGAAACACATTGATGTTGCACCTACATGTGAGGCATAATTTGATTTGATGGCAAAGTTCGAAATTGAATTTGAAGACCAAGTTGATGATGAAGATTCCTTGGATTTGCATTGTGCTTATTAATTCCACTTGTTTTTTGTGTGGAAATGGCTTGTGCATGTTTTGTGCTAGGTTGAAAATGATGAATAAGAATATTTGTCAAGTGTTAAGTTTTGGTAGCTTTTTTATGATTCCATTCCATTTTGTAAGTGCCTTGTAATTGTCTTTGCCTTTTTAGTGGTAGTCAAACTGTAAGTCCTAAGTGGCTTTTATCATTATTTCTTTTATCTTTGTGTTTTCAAACCTAGGTCTTAAATGTATTTGTGTTTTCAATCCAGAGTCCTAAGTCTCTTTTGTCTTCACTCCTACATGTCTTTGTGTCTTTTGTCCTTAGTCCAAAGTGTTTTTGTGTGGAATGTCCTTAATTTTAAGTGTATTTTGCTAATAATGTTTTTTTTTTTAATGTCTTCTATTTTAAGTCCATAAAGCCTTTTGCCAATAGTCTCATTTGTCTTTGTGTCTTTTAGGGGTTTTCTATCCAAAGTCCATTGGGCCTTCTGCCAATAGTCTTTTTTGGTTTTATGTCTTATGTCCTAAATCCATCTTGTGTTCTATTTTTGTGTTTTCAGTGTCTTAGTTATGTTTTCAATATCACTATGTTTTTAGTGTTTCAATATTAGTCATGTCTTTTGTCATTATGTTTTTAATGTATTTGTCTTGTATTTTTGTGTTTTCAATGTTCATGTTTTCATTATGTTTGTATCGTGTTTTTAAGTTTGCAATCCTTATTTTTTTAGTGTGTTTGTGTCTTCAGTTAGTCACAATGCAATTGTGTGAATTTAATGTGTGTTTGTTTTTTACTTATCCAAGTTGAACTATGTGTGTGTGAAGTCAAGGGCTAGATGGAAGATGGAACGGAAAGGTTTAGAAGACTTGCCTATGATTTATAAACATCAAACATGACAGAAATTTAACCTTCACATTCTTATTCACATTTTTTGGAGTTTTTATGAAGTTAATCAATTGTTGGATTTTAGTTTTTTAACTTCAATGGCAACCATGACAATCCTCTTTGAGAGTTTTTTTACACTCTATCTTTAAAACTTGTAATTGTGTTGCCTTTTGCAACTTGAAAATAAAATTGTTGCCATCTATTTTTGGAATTTTTTTGGGGTTAATCAATAATTGGATTTTAGTTTTTTGACTACAATGACAACCATGAAAATCCTTTTTTCAGATTTTGTTTTGCATTCTACCTTCAAAACTTGTAGTTGTGTTACATATTGTAACTTCAAAACAAAACTTTTGCCTTATTATGAGTTTAAAAAAATTAAAGTTTAAAGACCCAACTTGTCTTTTAAAGGGGTCTTCTAAAAACCCTAATAAAAGAACTAGAATGTACATATTTGAGTTTCTATCAAACAATTGGGCTTTATACCTAGCTAATCATTGCCTTTAACCCCCACCCCACCTTCATAATTGCCCCTCTTTGGGTTTTTAAAACCTAGACCCAAGCGGTTCTTTATATATTTTTAAAATTGAAGAACTGGACCCATGTGATTCTTTGAAATTTTTATTTTCAAATGCCCGAACTCGATTATTACCAATAAAAACAAATACCCACCCCACATTGGTAATTACATGTTACAATCTAAGACATGACCTTGTGAAACATCTATGGGCTTGAAAACATACTAAAATCAAATTTCTATTAAATAGAAATCAAACAATTGTAAAAACCCACATGGCTACGGTGGAACTCGTGGATTGTTGCATGCTTCAAGTTCACGAAGATGCAAATTTTTTTGTGGATTATCAAATGTTTTTAAATGAACACAAATTAGAATGGCTCACTTTTGATGTCACAACGAGAGTTTATGTGACATGAATATAAATAAAATGATTAATATAAAATTTACATGTTTCAATTTTTCAATAGGGACTTAATTTGATATTATTAACTTGAGTATGCATATGATGTACATATTTGTTATGCATAACTTAAAAAAATAAAAATAAAATATGGTCCTGTAAATTGAAACACATGGATTGGTCACTTTCACATCAATTTCATATATGGATTTCAAAATGGTCCAATGATTCATATTATGATTGTTAGGAAACTCATTTTAGTTAGAAGGTATATATCAATAAAATTGAAATTTAAGAAATTTGCAGCATGTCAATTGTAAGTTAATTTTAATGGAGTTTTTGGGTTTTTTTGTTTGTTTTAAAAACAAGGGTCTTTTCAAAAGTCCATATCATTATGAAAAAATATTCATTTTTATGTTGGGTTGTGCACACTTGTATAAAACAATTATATCTAGGGTCACATAAACATAAATGAAAAACAATTGTTTGGAATTGATAGATTATTGCTATTAAATTACTAAATCCTTCTAGGGCTCAAAAAAAAGAATGGAAATGGATTTTGGGTGTTGTATTCAAGTCCCAATTTGTGAGCCATTATAACTTGCATTCACCTTGAATCTTATTGAAAATCATTACATGTGGGGTTGTTAGTCCTATAATTTCCTTGGAAGTGTTTTTGCATGTTATATTTACTTGAATTGTGGTGGAGTTTGAAGTCTTACTTAAAGCTTTCCAAATTCTTCTCATCTTCAAAATATGAAATATTTGTTGGCCTCCTTTAAGACAAGTTCAAAACCAGGCTATTATGCTATGGTTGTACATGATTGTTGTTTTTTAAAATGTTGCATTACAACAAATTGGTTAATTATGCAACTATCCATATTACAATTGGCTATCGCATGTAAAAGCCATGTTTGTAGTGGCTTTTGCACGCATTCACATTATCAATGCCTTAAGCTTCACAATTGTTTTTTCTCTTCATAATTTGTAGCTTGTGGCCCCTTGTGGCCACTTCAAACTTGAACTACCATTAATGATTTGTGATTATAAGTTCTCTAATTCACTTTAAATATCAAAATCACCACATTTTTTGACGAGGGCAAGTTGTTTCAAATGACTAATCTTCTTCACATCCTTTCATAAAATTTCCCATCTAGGAACATCCTATAGTAGTGAGCTAATAATGTATGAAAACAAAACTTTGATTATCGGGGTCATTTGATTTGAGTAATTTTAATACCTTATGTAAAACAACCTCTATTGAAAACCCATATTCACAAAGCGCCACCATTGCTTCATAGTGGCCAACAAACTTTGTAATGTTGTGTTGAGCAACCCATTTTGTTTCAAAGGGTCTTGTAGGTTGCTCAACACAACAAAGAAGTCAATTTTGATTGTAAGGCTCCCAAATTCAACCCCAAAGCGAAGTTGTTCTTTGCCTAGTACCTATTGTGGGATTTTGAAAAACATGAAGAAAGTTGTAGAAGAGTTGCTACTCTTTTTCCAGAACAAAGTTCTTCCCCTTTTTGTTTTTCATTGCTAAAACATCTACAACTATCAATTGTGGCATCTTGTTGGCCAAATCAATCCAAAAATATTCCAAGTGCCTAATATGGTGTGACAAATTAACAAGAGAAATTTTATCTTTTTTTGACAAGTTTTGCATTTCTTATAACAACAGGAGTGTGTAGTGGGCATGCCCATGGGTGCCGCTTATGATTGCGGACAATAAGGTATTGTTGCAATGACCTTTCATGACTTGTGGTGGAGATGCTCTAAGAGCATGCTAAAAACCAATAATAGAATTGACTTCACAATATAAATTGGATGAAGTAATACATTCAAATTGTTTGAAGTTGCTTTGGGTTGGTAAATATGCCATGTTAGCAATGCTTTGCACTAAGGTTAGCAAAAGGAAATGATTGTTCTTGATTGGCTAACCCTAATAATTGGCCCAAGTGACTGATAAAACCTAAATGGCTTATCATTTTATTCAGTCCACTTATTCAAGTTTATGGGTGAGGATGTGAAAGGAATAAATATACACCTTGGAAGTGCTAAATATTGATAGAGGCTCAAATGGGGATTGCTCAATTCTTCAAATCCATGCCTTTCACAAACCCATTTGGGATGAGCTCTACTGCATTTGGGTGAAGTTCTTATATAGACATTGAAACCTCTGCCAACCCCTTCCACCCTTGATACGTCTGTTGCTGCCTACAATGCAATTGATTGACAGGATAACTCCAGTGGAAAATAACTCAGGTTCAGGAGGTTTGCACAATGAAGAAGACTATGTCAGAGACCCACCCCTCACCTGAAATAACAATGTGATGAACAACACTTCATTAGGACTCTTGTCCAAGGCAGAGTTGGGGAGACACCCAACAGGTTCCTGAAGCAATGACATGAGCTAAATTCTCAGAAAGACGTCTCAAGAACAATCAACTCAATAGTTGGCATCAACTTGACAATGTGGGTCTGAATAAAATGAATAATTTAAGAATTAAGACTTGCCATTGTTGAAAGAGGAAAATCATCTCCATCCTGAACAATCAATCATATGCGTGGCAGTTAAACTGCAGTCTGCCTCCAGCAAAATACACTTTTTTGAAGACAAAAGACTTGACATCTTTTGAGGCCTTTGTAAATTGTCAGACAGGTGGCAAAATCATGCAAATGGCAGCTGCAGCAATGTGTATGGAACTCTTCCTGCATCAACAAGAACCAAATATGTTGGCCAGCCAAACAAGAACTGGAATGTACAATCATGCCACCAGATCACCAATGACATTATCTGACCAGATGAGAGGAGTTCTTGGGTGGTGGATTGTCAAGAATGAGAGCAATCAAAGAAGTGAAGGTAAGCTCAGAGATTCAACAATGAATCAGATTGTGTATAGTTAGACAGCTCAGTTTACTTGTTGAGTATGGGAAAGATATGTCATTCTTTTTGCATGAACTCCTTGTGAAAACTCTAACTTTGTGGACAAACAGATTTCTGAAGTGAAGAAGTACATGAGATAGACGTTCAAAAACAAAACACCTACCCATGTTAAGCATTTCAGATTTCTTCATGGTTCAATTGCAGTTCTGACAGCTGCATCGCACATCCCAAAGGTCTGAAGAGACCTCCTCTGCAATCTTCACAAATGAGTCATCAAACACTCTTCCCGTTAAATGGACAGATGACAATCAGATGTGCAAGCAGAATGGAAAGTTATAACAAAATAAGAAGAAGAAAAATGGGCCAATTTGATGGAACACAAAAACATATCCCTGGATCCTCTGCAATTTCTTGAACCTTTTGCTTTAAGCCTGGGGCATTGTTGTCTCAGCGTGATCGCGATTTCACAGATTAGATAATCCAAAGGTTTTTGCAGCATCCAAAGGGATAAAGTTTTGCAAGAAACCCTGTGAGCTTGCTTACACATGAGAATAAGATGGAAGAACCCTAGAGAAATTGCAAATGAGAAGAAGTTGCAAGAATCCTTGAGAGCTTGCAGATGAGAATACTAAATTCCAAGAATCCTTGAGAGATAGATTGCACATGAGAACAAGTTGCAAAAGTATCCTTGAGAGGTGCACATGAGAATAAGTTGCAAAGAAAGAATCCTTGAGAGCTAGCTTGCACATGAGAATACTACATTGCAAGAACCCTTGAGAGATAGATTGCACATGAGAACAAGTTGCAAAGAATCCTTGAGAGCAGCTTTGCACAGAAGGAGGAGACTGCAAGCAGTTTCTTCAGACGCACAGGTGGTTTAGACGTCGCATGCTTGGTGGTCAGAAAAACAGCTACCAATAGAAAAGGAAGAACGGCAGGAGGAAACAACAACTGACCTATTCGCCAGAATTCCAATGGTTTCGCAGATGGCGATGATGATGAGAGAGAGCGTTCTCGGTTGGAGTTTCTGCAAACCAGATTTGGCTTTAGGGTTAGAGACTCTGAAGTCGTGAACAGCGTCTTCTTTGCTCACTATTTTGCTTCTTGCGCTTTCACCCCATTCTTCTCACTTGCAATGATAGTACCTATTCTCGCAATTGGGTAAGCAGATCGACACTCGAAATAAAGATCTTCTAACCAGATTTTGCAAATCTAAGTTGGTTGTGGGTGTTCGCACTTCGCACGACGAAGTTACCAAACCAGATTTAGTTTTAGGGTTAGAAGCTCTGAAGTCGTGAAGACCGTCTGTCTTCTTTGCTCATTCTTTAGATTCTCGCGTTTTCACCCCTTATTCTCACTCGGAAAGATATTACCTAATTCTCGCAAATGGGTGCGCAGATCGACATCAGAAATTAAGATCTTCCAACCAGAATTGGTTTTAGGGTTCGAAGCTCTTAAGGCTTGAACAACCCACAGAGGAACTTTTTGCGAAGGAAAACGAGTAGAATTGTGCGTGGGAGAGCTATGCGATTTTTACCATCATCGTTGCAAGAATCAAATATAGTTGCGTATTGGGTGTGAAGAAGGTACGCCATTCTGTCCTGTGCAAGCATTTCCGGGGAGCGGATCTTTTACGTTTTAGGATGGTTTCAACCTGTTGTAAGGAATTGGGTTACGGGATGCTCAAGTTAGCTGCGGGAAGAAGAGCTTGTGACGTGGTTGTCGACAATTGATGATGATGATGATG
>Ga0116228_10000376_pt1 | contig 33442 bp, 22 predicted proteins | sample S1TSphfallax_2_FD_89694 | JGI IMG/M metagenome (GOLD analysis project Ga0116228, IMG submission 89694) | Host-associated microbial communities from peat moss isolated from Minnesota, USA - S1T2_Fc - Sphagnum fallax MG | ecosystem: Host-associated > Plants > Peat moss > Unclassified | place... | reverse complement strand
AGTACAGCAGCCAGTTACACGTACACAACTGATTATTATGCTCCAGGTGATCAGATTGCACAAAATCTAAGAACAGCTAACCTTAAGAAACCTGCTCGATCATTGCGCCTCTGGATCACTAGTCGAAGAAATCACAAATCTCCGCAATCCCAGCTCATGAGCGATCGCTTAGACCGAATCCATCTACTGGGTCTAAGCTAATCGCGGCCTGCAACTTTCAATTTCATGCTAGTAGGCAGATCGCGGCTTGCGGACTCTCTTCACAGTGCAGGAATGGCGCCTCAGTGTAGTATTCACCAGACACCAATTCACTTGGAGAGCGCAACAAAACAACTAGGGGTCGACTCGACTGCTTCTTACGGATTTTGCCAACAGCAAAACGTTCGAATTTGCAAGAAAGCGAATTCCTTTTACCTACTGTAGTAGCAAGCAAGCAAGCAAGCAAGCAGCAGCAAGTTTAGTGTCTAGAAATATTTAGTTCAACAAAACGATGGTTTTTACACTAGTAGCATGGTGTAGATTAGCATTATATGCTAATAATTCTAATAGCCAAGTAAGCTAGTGTCTTGGAAGTAATCAGTGCAACAAAACCATGGTTTCAACGCTAGAAGCATCGCTGCTACTAATAATTAATTGTAGAGTTCGATGCTAGTTTCGGGCTCACGGGAAACCTGGATAGGCAGCTGGTGGGGGGGTGGAGAAGCAAAAGGCGCCAGAACAGGCGGCGCCAGTGCCACCCTCTGGAAGGCGCAAGAAGGGCAGGGAGAACGAACTTGGGGAACTGCAGCTGGGAGTGCACGTGGGCAGTAGTGGTGAGGAACAAGAAGAAGAAGAAGAAGAAAGAGGGAAATTCAGAAACAAATTAGGAAGGCATGCAGCGAGCACCTGATGCAAAACCAAAACCAAATGTTGTTTCCTTCACACAATACGGTGGTAGTAGTACCATCATCCGCTGCACGTGTCTGCGGACACTCGCAGCTATGCGACTCGTCGCGACATTTGCTCCTTCGCCTACTTCAACGCCATCCTGGAGCGAAGCGTACCTACACTCGCTCGCTGGCTGGTGAGTTTGGCTGGCAAGAGCAGCAGCAGCAGCGCTCTGAAGCAACGAACCGAATTTGCGGCTTCGGGGAGCCCCCGCAAACGGAGGCGACGAAGTTGGCGCCGACTCTCACGACGGCCGCAGCCCACCACGCTGTCGTTAATAAATTATTTTTTTCTTTTTTGGCCCCCCCTTTTTTTTTTGGGTGTGTGAACCTAATAATATACCTATGTGTTTTGGGAAGGATAAATGTAATTTTAGGCAGGTATTTTTTGTGTGTGTGTGTGTGTGTGTTTTTTTTTTTGCAATGGATAATTAATGCAATTAAAGAAAGGCATTTTTAAAAAGTTTTGGTTTTGGGAAGGATAGATTTAATTTTAGGTCTTTATCTGTTTGTATTTTAGGAAGGAAAAAAAAAAAATAAAATTTTAGGTGTAAACCTTTGTGTGTTTTTGGGAAGGATCATGTAAATTATTAGTGATTGGACAATTATTACCAATTTTACCATAGTGGACATCCATTAATTTATGTATTCCAATAGTTGACATGACACCCATTAATGTAACTTATGGATTTTAGTTGTCCATTTTTGCATATATACAAAGGTATTTTATTGTACACACAAAGTATTCCACTTTTTTTTTGTCAAGTGCTGATTATGCACTTTCAAGAGTTGATTCTGCAATTGGAAGGGCAGTTAAGGCCAAGAAAAAGTTTCTTCATGCCAAGGAATACGCCATTTTCCAAGTGATGATTCTGCATTGTGCGAGGGAGAAAGGGCTAATATAGCTCTTTAACACTACGGAATGTACCCCTTTGGGTGTGTGGATTATGCATCCTACTTATCAGTCTTGCCCTAGTGACTAGTCCGGGAAGGATTTGAATGCACTGATAAATAGAACCATGATTCCACACATAAATTGATTAAGGATTTTGGTTCCTAGTTTGGTTTTCCAACAAATAAAAATTTCAATTTTGGTTAATTGTGTCATTTCTTTTCTTTTCTCAAAAAATCTTTTTTTCCAACAAATCTCGGTTTCAATTTTTCACACATCATTAGAGCCCAGAACCAAAATTTGAAGTCCAATTCTTAAAAGGTTTTGATTTCAATTCCAAAAATTGATTCCAAAAATAAGACCCAATTTTGATTTGGTTTTGACTAATTGGAATTGGAACCACCAACTTTTAGCCACCCAACAACACTAGTTCTAGTGTTCTGAAAGAGTATCTCCACCAGGATACCATAAATCCTCCGCCAATAGTAACTTAAATATTCATAAGAGTGTCATTAATATTAGCCTATCAACATCTCTAAACTACAAAAGACTAGCATGCCCCATCCAAAATTTCTCATGTACACAGTTGAATAGCAAGATAAAAGAGTCCTTTGCACATCATTACATCAAATTTTGTGATGTTAAAAGCCAAATTTTTGATTTCACACTTGCAATCTATGATTTCATGTCAAAGAAATGAAGTTGAAATAAACATTTCAGAGATCTCATCACAAGCACATCAATCCAAGAAGGGGAAAAATTTGAGGGATTGCCTTACAAGGGGAGTCTACACACAATAACTACATACCCAAGCTTTGACTTTCACAAACGCCCTTTACTATCACCGATGGTTTGATTGCCATGGAAACAACAATAAGTCCAAACTACCCAAATCCCATCCCTTAAGTTGTGAATGCAGTTGTTAAAACATGAAAAACAACAAGCCATCGTGTAATTAAACTTCTGAAACAAAACACAAATACACCACAAAATTGAAAAATGTCTACATTTGTTTTCACTGATTACCTCTCAATTGACACAAATGTTCAATTATCTCATTGCAAAGTCTAGAATGCAAGTTTCAATTCCTTATGGTTTCAATGCCTTGCCAAAACATTACAAAAGATAATTCTTTATGAAATTGAACACCAACATTTGGCACTTGCAGATTCCAGTGCATAATGCACCCTCCACTAACCTACAATTGCAATATGAATTATTGGAGAGAGACTCATTTGCCAGATCTTGTGCTCAGGCCTTCTCTTCTCTTCTCTCCTCTTCTCCTCCTCCTCCACACCCACTCACTCCTTTTCCTGGGTGTATGGTATTTATTATTATAAAAAGGATGTTTTTCTTAAGGCAAAAACAGAATATTCAAGGCCCAGTGACACTTCATTGCAGCCCCAAAAAAACTCCAAATTAGCAAGAAATTAGTGAGCTAATAATGTGGTCCCTTCATTAATATGTGAGTGCAACCAGGAGTGGCTACTTTAAAAACACCACCAGCCTCAGTGCTCACCAACAAACAGTGAGTGGGTAGGCCAAAGGGTAAAGAGCAGCCCATCCTCTCCCTCTCTAATTGATCATCAACTGGGAGGAGCCCAGACCCAGACCCACCAATTAGGTCTGGCTTTGTTGAGCTTATTTAGGCTTGATTTGGGGGGCTCTGCATTTGTTAGGCTCGTGATTGGATTGCACTAATTTTGTAAGGTGGGTTCTTACAAAAAGGCTTATCTTGGCTTCTTCTTCCTCACAGCTGTGCTTTTTGTTGGCTTTCTATGAAAGGGGAGAGAGATCAAAGTTAGAGATAGTATTTCAACCTTTTTCCCTTAGGGCCTTCCTTAGCCTGCATAAAGCCTTTTATGATATCCAGTGGGTACCAGTGTTGGCTACATATACTTGAGTGCATTGGTTATCAACATGCATAATGCCCTGATTATCAACAATTCATATCCGGATTGAGTTGCCCATTTCTTGTATTTGGAGGTGAAGGTAATCAGCAGATGTAGGTCTAGATAATATCCTTATGTTTGTACATATTTGCACATGTATGTTTTTTTTCATTATGCATATTTGTTCTTACTTTTTATTATCAGAACCCGAATATGTATAGCCATGTTATGCATATCCTTCATATGATGTTTAGGGTCGGCATATGCACATGTTTAGGGATTTAGATATGCATATCCTTGATTAGGGTTTAGGGTTTTCAAACTGCCTTGTCCCTTTGTCCCTTTTTTTTTTTTTTCTGTCACATCAAAGCTTTGCAAAAGTGGATTGGGGTGTCTAAGGGTTTCAACATTTGAGCAAATGTTAAGCATTTGAAGTTTAAGTGTTTAAAGTGAATTTGACAGTTTGGAGGTTTGTTGGTTTTTGTCGTTTAGGGTGAAAGCATAATAAAAAATATAGAAAAAGTAGTTATCCCCAAAGCAATCAAAAAAAAAGTTCAGTTTTTTACACAAGTAAAAGAAAGTAGATTGAAAATAATTTAAAATAACATAATAAAAGCATGGTGTTTTTCTTTGAGTTTATAGTGAGGTTACTACAAAATTTAAAAAACTTTGGCAAATTAAAAATAAATAACAAATATGTTTGAAAATGACTGGTCAAATTGAGTTTAAATTTATTTTTCCATTAGAAGTTTGATGTATTTTATTATAATATTTAAACATTGAGAACTTACAAGCACATTTTAAAGTTACATCATGTTAAAAATGAAGAATATTCAATAATTCATTTATTTTCACCTATTTGTACAAGTTTGGACAACCAAACAAAGTTAAAAAATACAGTTATTTTTTAAAAATCTATATGAATGCATATTAAATATGTGATTAATCAACATCATTGTGATAAAATTAAAAATTATCCTCATGTTGATCATTAAATTAAAAACATTTTTACTTTCAATATGTTAAAACTTATTTATTACTATTTGTTTTTTTTGGTGACAAGCATCAAAAATTGTCTATTTTACCATGCTTTCACCTTTTATCCCAAGGTTTATCTTTAGTCACATCTAAAAGATGACACAAAACATTGAAGACATGGAAGTAAAAAATTAAAAAAATAGGCAATAATGATGTGCAAGGTTTGTTAGTTGTTTGTTTCTTTGTTTAAGGATTTGTGGAAGTTGTGGTTTCGATGTAATTCATCAAAAGTCGGAACTTGGAGTGTTGGAATTCAAAACCCTAAACATAACTTGTGAGAAGTTTTAGTTTGTTGGAAGTTGTAGCTTGTCCGAAGTCACAACATGTTAGAAATCACAGCTCATCATTGCAATTTGTTAAACATTGCAGCTTGTCAAAGTTTTATCATTTTGTTGTAGTTCATCTTATTTCAAAACCTTGTTACAACAACTCATTGAAATATTGCTGCAACTTGTTACAACTCCACATGTCATTGAAATGTTGAAGCTTTTGTGACTAATAAAAAGTTTTTTTTCTTTCGATTTATTGCAAAACTTTTCATGTTTAATGTATGTAGTACTTGCAACTTGTCAAAGTTGCACTTGTTATTTCAAGTCATTAGTCATTTCCTTATAGGTCAGATTTGAAATTTTTTTAATTCAACAATTTGTAGTGTGTAATGAACAATGTGCAATGTGAAATCATGTGCACCATGGCTACAAAAGACACTTGTGTTGTTGAAAGGTTGGTGGGGTTGATGGACCACCTACATGTGAAAATGTAACCACAAATGATTCAACCATAAATAGTGCACCTAGAAATCAAAAATTCATTGAAAAATAAAATATTACAACTTATCGTTATAAAAGTTCAAGTTGTACTTTTGAAACCACACCATCAAAATTCCATTTGCTGTGAATTTTTATGTTATGAATGATGATTTGCATATGGATTTTGAAATTTTGCAAATGTTGTGATGTATTATTTATACATTGAAAAAAGTGTCAAATAATTTTTTGTTTTGAAAAATGACTTGATAAAACATAATATTTTAATGGGGTTAGTTCCATGAAAGCTCATGTTAATTCTTCACATCCCATAGTCAATACAAACCTTCTCCCATTCTTGCCACCTTGAAAACATAAGACCTTTATCAAAACCAAATTTGCATTGAAAGTCATCATGTTTGAAAAAACCTTGGAATTTAAGCAAACCATTATCACTTCTTACAAAAGGAAAAAGACTATCAATTTATAGCAAAGAGTTCTGAAGGCCCAAGTGTGGACTATTGTAAAGGTAATCACATCATGTTTAAACCCTATCGTCACAAATTGTGTTATGAATCAATTCCATGGTCATTGGTTATTATCTAATGTTTTGACTACCATGATTACCCTAACTATCAAGCTACAATTTGAAATGGCTAAAATATTGTAGGTTTTAGATGGGATAGAAACTCTAGACCAAGTTAATTCAAAACTTCTCCTTTTCCAAATAAACATGCAAGAAAAAAATGTCAAGGTTTTGAAACATTTTCTCTAATTTTTTTTTTAATTATTTAGACCAAGTTCATAACATGTTTGCCATCATGTTGGATCTCTTATTCAAATCATTATGAATTGTGAAAAAATTGTTGGGATATGGGAATGCAATTTGATTTGTTTTTAAATAGGATTTGAAAGTTGTGATTCCCCTTCTCATGACATATTTTGAAACCATGAACCCTAGTGTTGAAGCATGCACATTTACTAGTCATGGTGATGAACTTGAAGATGAAAGTAACATGTTTGAGGTTGAAGCATCTTTTGAGTAGTTTTCTTGAACACTTGTCATTGGAATTTATTTTTGTGCAGGAGGTTATCCATATCCCCTACTATGTGTGAAGATCCTCATATTTGGTGGCACAAAGACGAATTTTTTTTTCCAAACGTGTCATTTCTAGCCAAATAGATTCTTAGCATTCTAGGGTCACAAATTGAAACAAAAAGGATGTTTAATTTTGTTGGAGTATTGATAGTTTTGCAATGATGTTGCTAACAAGTAGAAAACTTGAACAAAATCATCACAATTGTTAAACACCAACCTAGTGATTTGTGCATGAATTGTATGTCAAATAAAAATATGAAAAATTATCTAAAAGTTGAAAGGTCTTTGGTTGATGACAATTATGAATTAATTGGGAAATAAAATATCTTGAGGATTTGAATGTGGACAATGATTAACATTGCATTTGCATAGGTATTCAACTTTCCCATCTTATTTTATTTTCAACAAATGAATCTTTTGTTTTTTTTCTTTTTGGTCATTAACATTTGTAAGTTTTTTAAACATGTTTTCTCACATGAAGCTTGGAAGGAATGGATTTCCAAGAGCTATGGATATGGGATGTCAAACTATTGGGGGTTTTGTAGGGGGTAATTGGGGTGGGGTTTGGGGTGTTGGTGGGGCAAGTAGCTTAGGAATGCAATTTCAAGAAATGGGGTTCAATCCCCTTCAAGTTACTACACTTTTAGGAATGTGTTTTTATTGGAAGTTGGAAAAAATTTGTGATCTTATAATTTTTGAATATGCATAACCTTTGTACATATCCATAATTAATTTGAATTTTCAAACTAACAAATTCATATATGTCAAAGAATAAAAACTAAACTTGAATCCATATCCACCTTTACAAATAAATTTCTGATTTTTTTTCAATGCATGTCCATGCGTTTTTATATTTTTATAGAATATTATGCCTTATTGATATCCTGAAGTTTACCTTAAAATGTGATATCCGACCAACACTGGTGGGTACCAACCTGGTAGGAACAGGTTTTTAAAACAAAAAGTTATTCAGTTTATGAAAAGTTCCTTTGCTATTTGTTGATGGTTCTTTCATGAAACATGTCATTTCTTTGAAACTTTTCAAAAACCCAGAATTGGAGGCTATTTTATTCTGAAAATTTTCAAAAAACCCCGAAACATAGGCTTTTAGTTCTGATTTTTTTTTTTTTTTTAAGACCAGAATTGGCGATTCTTTGATTCTACAATTTCCAAAAAAACCAGAATATGAGGTTATTAAGGAAATCAAAGGACTGCCTAACACTATGGTCCATATAGGTCCCATCATATCATTGTTTAAGGCAAATTATGTTACAAATCTGCATCCCGATCTTCAATGACATTTCTAGATGAACCCAAAAGGCTCAATCCTGATCTTCTGTGGCATTTCCAGACAAACCCAAAAGGCTCAATCCTGATCTTTTGTGGCATTTTGCAGATGAACCCCAAAGGCTGAGAGTCATGATGTTGGCCAGCACTCAATATATATATATCTAGCTAACAAAGGTGTAAATTACAACAAGGTCCATGCCATGATTAGGTATTTACATTAGTTTTGCTTAGTTTTTAAACCTAATTGTGCTTGAGATTACTTCATTTACTTCATACACAATTCACTTGTAAATTGTTTAACATGGAATCGTAATGCAATTAAACTGAAATTGCACGGGAACAAAACAAAATGAAATGCATAGAGTAGAATCTAGATCTTTGAAAAAAGTGGAATATTAATCATTCTCCTCCCTGTACTTACTTCTATAAGTAGGTATAGTCTTTTTAGCTACTTCTTACCCACTAAGTATTTGATATTCTTGTGTGCTTGAAGATCACCTACTTCTGTCCATAAGGTCCAAGCTACTTCTAGTATTAAACTGTTATAGACCCAAGTGAATGCATAGTCGATAAAGAAAATTCAATATAGTATCCTGATTCAGGCTTCATGACTTGAGCCCTTCTCAGTGTATAATTTTCCAGGAGAAAGAGCAGTCAGATTCTTGGTGACTGGAACTAAATACAAAATTAGGCATGCTGGTCATGGACCCAATTATCAGAATTTTGATTCACAAAATCAGATAGACACATTCCTGCTTTCAGTTAATTTTCATTTTATTGCTCCAGAAGAAGAACCCAATCTGGGGCACACCAGTATCACAAAGTTCAAATATATTACAAATATTATGTTGTGCGTCTATGCCACAAACACAATGAAAATAAGCAAGAGCACAAGCAAGACAATAAATATCTTGATGATGAGCCAGCGATTGGATGATATGCTGGTCAAGTACTTATGCAATTGTCCTTGAGCACCCTCCACGTTCGACAATGTGTCATCCATGTTTTCATCAATCCTGTCAAGAATTCTAGTTATCAGTTTCGAAAAAGGGGTCACATAAATGGATTTTAGGGTTAGTGGGTGGAATGTCCATAGCATGCACCTAACATAATACTATTAGATTCTGCTTGCTGGGAAAATTACAGATGGAAATTCCATTTGCTCTGCACTTGGGCCCATAATCAGACACTCTTTTGACCTCTTGGGGTCCAATTACAAGCCTGGCAGCATGTTCTGCATGCTGCATATGGTGTAAAGCACAAAATGGACTCTCAAGCAAATGATGCACCTAAAACTCTACAATTTTATTTTCCTTCATTCACCTACTGTCTACAGGGCAAGGGAAAATAAAAAGAAAAATTAGTGTTTCTAAAAGCATAAAGAGAGCTAGTGGTAAGAAGAATTACCTAATTGCTACATCGGTCTGCTGGGCAACCATGGTAGCCAATTGCACAAAAAGATTGCTGAGCTCCAAAATGGTGGACTCGACATTTTGAAGTGTTGCCACCCTGTTTTGCACAAAGGTGTCTTGTACTGTTTGTTGTTGCATTTGCCCTGACATTGATGCCTCATCTGGTATGGACCGTCGTCTGTGTGTCAAACTTTAACAAACAAAAATGTTGCATTGAATCAACACCCCCATTTTTCAAGTATGAATATTGCACCCCCCCAATTTACTGAACCTCAATAACACACCATCCAAATGACTATGGCCTGAAACTTGTGATTAGATTACAAATTGATTCCCTGATCAGCTTCAGTTCTGCGCGGTTGAGGAATTAATTACCATGAGCTTTAGACATGTACCTTGAGTGAAATAGCTGTGAGCTTGCAGGCATCAAGTGACTGGCCCATGGGGCAGGTGAGCTGCTGGGGATTGGGTTGGCACTTGCACCAGGATCAGGAGTAGAAAGAGGCTGCTGCCGTGCAAATGGATTTGCTTTGTCTTTCAAAGATGATGCCGAAAATATCTGTCTTCGATTCTCATGAACCTTCAAATTCTGTGCAGAGCATAAAACAAGTAGCCTCTAAACAACATCAGAGCTTCTGGAATTAGTTGATCAGGAGCTTCAAAAATTCATAGTACTTGACATGAAGTACCCACATTTTCATGATACCAGATTTTATTGAGAACCCTACTGCCCAAGAGCCCAAATCCCAAGACCCACAAGCACCGGAACATAAATTGATTAGATCCATCTTTGATGTCCTTCTTATTTGCTTTCCATCTCATTGTAGAAATGGGTCAGATGATGTGTACCTCAGTATGAAAAGTGAGAATGTCCTTGAAATCTTTTGTCATGGTCATGAGGCGGTTTTTGAGAGTGTCCACAATCATGGTCAAGTGTTCAGCACTGTGCTTTGAACTCTTAACCCTCTCATTCTGTGTAGCACCCAATACCTGCAAGTCTGAAATGGCTGCACTGAGTGCAGTGATGTCTTGTTTGATGACAGACGTAAGCTGATGAATTTCAACTGCAGGGTTCTCAAACATTGATGTTCGCTTTGCCACTGCAAGTGTTCAACCATTCCAGACCATCTAGATAGGGTTTGTCAAAACCATACTATCATTGTAATATGAACAAAATACCTTGATCTTCAACCACAAGTGTACAATTCTTCAGAGCTTACTACTTTCAAAAACTTAGTCTGATGAATATTCAGTGGAAACCCAAGCTCCTAAATCAATCAAACAATCCCAACACATGTAATTTCATCATCAGATCCCCAAGAACATGCTTTATGCCATGACAATTTCTGATGCTGAGAGAAACTTACATTTTTTGAGGTTTGCAAGCAATTGGGATGTTTGATGAATGCTAAAACTGATCTGTGATGCCCTTTTACTGAAATCTGATTGACACGCAGCCCTGGAAGGTTCATGCGTTGCTGTTCCAGTTTGCCCATGTAATTCTGCTGCTCCTCTATTCACAGAATCTATTGTGGGTTCACCTAACACCTGACTCTTTCTCAAAAAATCTGCAATTGCATGAAATTCAGATGTGCGATCCCGATCTGAAGTTGATGGCAACAGTCCCACAGAAATAGACATGTTTGCAACAAATTAATTCCTTGTGGCAGAATCCTCAAATTTGTAACAACCCCTTGGATCCTCAAATTCTCCTCAAGAACACAAACACTGTGGACTTCTTATTATCTCCATAAACTCCAACTTCTCAAATGCCTCAAATAGCATTTAACTCACAAAGTAGCAACTCATGCCCACAGCATGGTCATGTCCCCCAAAACAATATATCCACAAGTTATAATACTTCAGCAATGCAACCTTGCAACCCAATCAGCTCTCCTGATCAGAGAACTTCAGATTTCCAGCATCCAATACCTCAGACACCTACTCTGTGAGCTATGGCACCACCCACAGACTGAAAAGAACAACTGGTGCATACTAGGTATTCCAATCCAACCTGAAAGATGCAAACTGCATTAACCCAAATTGTCTTTCTTGGCCCACTGAGTCTTGAAGATCTGGAGAGCTTGATCTTCATTACATTCCAACATTTGTCCGCATTTGGGGTTGTGAGTTCCCCAGTCTCCTCTATGCCTACAGTTGTGATCAAGACTGCTGCCCCTCAATGGTTTCCCTACCTGATGGATGATGTTTCATAAGACACAAACCCTAAATCTTTCCCCATTTTCTAATCAAAGAGATCATGGACAAAGAGTCCTGAGAGCAAAATCAATCTCCTCATGGCACCAAATAAAACTTCTGAAAGGCACAGATGAACTTGAAATGAGCTATGAAGAAGAAGAAGAAGAAGAGTTCAGAGAGTGATGCAAGATCCCACAATCAGAAACCCACCTACCAAAGCAACTCATCTAAGCTTTCTAGCTCCTCCTTTGTGCATCTCAAAAAAACTACACTTCACCAAAAATAAAAATAAAACAAAAAAACAACAACAAAAAAATGAGATTTTTGTACATAAAAAAATATAATAGATATGAATATGATGTAATCACAACACTACAAAAAAAGACTTGGATGTGAGAAGTAGAGAGTACTCCAAACCATAACAACAACTCATGTTTGGCACAAAATAATTTGCAAAAGGCTTAGCCAAAGGTTTAGCCATATTTATTTATTTATTCATTTATTTGTTGAAATTGTTTAGAATTGAAGTCTCATCCCACCCATTGGGTTATTATTAGTTGCAAATACACAACACAAGGTATATTTTGCATACTTATTTCTTTTTAACTGTTGAAATTCTAAAAATTTAAATTTGAATTTGTCAATATATATATATATATATATATTTGACAAAGAAGAGCCAATTGTGAGTTTTAGGTATGGTAGGTGTATAATTAGGCACTCATTTTGCTTTGCTTCTTGGAGTTGAGGTGGGGGGTCCAAACTCCAAACTCCCAAACATTGTGTTTTTTGAAAAGAAAACAATTTTTTTTTCTTGGCTTTGTTTTTGCACTTGATTCTCTCAGATAAGAATCATGAAAAGTGTTAGAAAGGATGAATGCAACAACTAAAAGAAAACAAACTACATGTATACATGTTGTTGGTGTGTTTGTTGGCCTTGCCTTGGTAGGCAAGGATATTGTGTTTAGATTCATTATAGAGTATATAGTATCTTAAGGGATTTTGGCCCCTACTAGGTAATAATAATAATAGGTCTATTTTTCTATATGAGGATTTCTGAAAGATGATATTTTGGCTTGTGTTGAAACTTGAGATTAGTTATAATAGAGTTATAACAATATCTTGAAGGATTTTGGTTTGTTTTAGAGGATTTTTTGAAGATTATATTTTTGCATGGTGAAATATTTGAGTTTCCATAACTCTTCTTTTGCCATCAGATATTTTTTTAATGTAAATGATAAGGCCAAAGTGTGACACATCCCTTGTTGGGTTTTGTTGGGTGTCTAGGTGTATTGACTCATTGCATCGAGGTCATAAGTCTTAGTGTAATACCCAGAACCAGCTCGCCCCCGTCGGGTATCACAGGACTACAAGAAAAATTTCATCCTGCCCAGTGGTTACATGGGATAACTAAGTCTCAATTGCCTATGTGGTGCTATTAGACATGTAGGCCATCATCATGCATCCTAACTTCATGCCTTAAGGGTAGCAAGTTCTTAACCTTATGTAGCACATCTTGGCATCAATTTGATGTTTTGGGCCTCACTTAGGGCCAACAACAAGCATTATCCCTTGCCTTTATGTTGTCCCTTACCTTGGCCAACTCATTTAGGACTTCTAATGCACTAGGCCCCTTCTAACACGGACCTACATTGTTTGAGTTTGTTTTGAGGTAACCCTTTTGGCATAGAGGGTGAAACCTCCTTGGCCTCACCTAACCCTTCACATCGCCTTGGTGTGCCCACATTGCCTTGCCTTGCATTGCCTTGAAAGGCATGTCATGGGGCCTCCATGCAACCCTTCCCTCTCTAAAGGGACCCATTTTCCCAAGAGAGTTTTTTTTTTAATGTCGACATCCATCTTGTGCTACTATAGTTCATAATTTTACCACTTCAAGTAGTTAGTTAGCTCTACCATTATTTGTATACTCCTAGATAGAAACTTGTCTTTGTCTCATTTGTTGGGTTTCATTTCAAATTTATTTTTCCATAATGAGATGAGGTCCCACCAATATAATAATGTTTCAAGTGGCATTTTTTAAAAACTAGAAATTAATAATTAATAATTAATGTAACTCGTTTAATTTAATTAAAAACTAAAATTGTTTGTTGATGTGGTTTCTCTATTTTGACTAAAAACTAGCATAGGTGCTAAGTTTATGTTGATGAATGGTGAGAAGCTATAGACCACACAAAGTTGTTACTCTGTGTTGGCCTTTGTTTTCCATAATTGTGGTTTATTTAATTTGCAACAACCAACCCACAAATGTCAATTGTTGCTTTCTCCTAAGAACACTAACCTCCATTGCTTGTGGAGGTCACCCATGTGGTGCAATGGGTATGGCATTTTTTATCAGGGTTTAATTCCCCCACTTGAGACTTTCACTAGAATTTTTAACATAAAGGTCAATCAATCAAGTTGCTAAATATCAAGGTTGAGTTCCTAGCAAATCACTACTTGTTTGACAAATTGAGATTTTGGCATTTGTTGATTCCATTTGAAAATCAAAGAACCAACATTTTTTTATATATAAACAAAAAAATTAGAAAAATATAAACAAAAATTCTAATTGTTGGTAAAAATTTTAATGTCTTCTCTTATGTTTGTTCAATATTCACAGAGCTTTCTCCCATTCACAATTATTGAAAAATATTGGAAGAATATTTCCAAGCTATGATTACCAACCAATTTTAACTTCCTTGCAATTATCAATCGTCAGAAAATGAAAGAAAAAAATCCCAAAAAAATTGCCAAAAATCGTCACAATTGCTTACAATGTGAAAGGTTGCTTAAGATTTTTCTACTTTCATATTTTGAATACCATCAAATTTGGCTAAATATAATTGTGAACAACAATTCCCACTCAAGCAAAATCATGGGACCTAATCAAACATGGACACATTAGAATCTAGATCCCCATATCTGAACTCACTCCGGAGGAGTTGTTATTTTTATTTCAACTTTCAAAATTCATTCTGAGTGAAATACACAACTCTTCATTTTAATTGCCATGAAACCCACTCAAAAGGGTAGAGGAAAATTAAAAGGATATGGCAATGGAAAAAAAAAATGAAGAATTGACCCATGTTTTGATTCTTGTTGTTTCATTGCCTAAAGCAAGAGCCAGGCTCACTCGGTGCAACTCTCCCATATGCATATGCACCCGAAAGATTTAATAGGGGCGCAGCTGCAATCCCTCGTCCATCTAGCAAACAACGGAAGCTTTGAAGTCTTTGGAGTACATTGTCAGAGCTCCCCTGTTGTGTGATAGAGAGTGGACTCCATAACCTCTCTGCACCCAAGAAGAAGAAGAAGAAGAAGAAGAAGTAAATTACAGTAGTGAAAGTAATGAATGATATATATATGACATGAGTTTTCTGAAGCAAATAATAATAACAAGGCTGGAACAATAATAATAATAATGCGCACCACCTTAAATCTTTGTAAAAGATTAGAAATAAACTTTGTGGTTTCATCCATAATATTAATATTAATATTAATATTTGAATCTTTGGAACAGACTACAGCTTTGGCAAGCAACCCATTTGAAAAAAACCCACTTTCTTTTGTAGCAATCTCGACAACCTTATAGAGTTCAAAAATTCATGAAGTATTAGTCGACAGAAATGTTGCAAGTTTTGCAACTCTAAAAGTTTTCTACATCACTACTACCAAAGAATGTGGTTTTCTCCTCCTCTCCCGCAAACAGTCACAGCTGCTCATGACACAGCTGTGTGACCTGTGTGTGAGGTGAACTTTGTGGTTTCATCCATTACAATCTACAATATGCCATGTTTATTGTGACAAGAATTGCATTAAAACAACAATTTGGGCATCAGGTAATGGCGCACATTGAAATATTAAAACCACATTCTCTCATAATACATGTAACGAATATATAATAATATTATTAGTAAGAAAGAAAGAAAGAAAGAAAGAAAGAAAGAAAGCTGTGTCATATGTGTGCAGTTGTGTAGTTTGTGTATATACTCGTAATAGACCAGTGGGTTCAAATCCATCAAAGAACCTTAAATTCAAGTGCAAGGGGGTGTCAAGTGCCTAAGTAGACCTGCATGCACTTGAAAAGTGCACCAAAAAAAAAAAATTGTTTTTCATTAATTTTCTGAAAATTTTGACACGATAATAAACTTGTCCAAAAATACTCTCTCTTTTTTTTTATGAGTTGAGAAATGTGTTCTACATACCAGCAGCAGCTGCAGCTCTAGGCCAGATGGTTTGCAAGATATCGGAAGCATCAACAGTTTCACCCCACATACAAACCTCGCCACCGATGAGAAGCTTTTGTTCCTCAGGATCAGTGATGTTGACAAGTGGTTCGGTCATGTAAAATTGGTCCCATGTCACATCCAAATGGTCCAGGTACCAAGTTCCTTGGTTGCTCACTATACATCTCAGCCCAGCCTTGACTGCCCTTGGACATGTTCCACTTTCCAACCTGCTCTTTCCATTCAAATGTAGATAAGTAGGTAAGAGTGTTCTTAAGCAGAGCTATTAGTCCATGCCAAAAACAGTAGGAGCCAATATTAGGAATAGAATTTCCATGCAACTAATGAGAAGTCGCTGCGTCATGAAGTGAAGGGACCTCCCTTTTGTTTAGTGAATTGCACTGTATTTTACTAAATCCAATCAAGACAGACATCTCTTTCCAGCACACAAAATTTGAGAAAGAAACAGACTCCCATCACACAACTGGTTTAAACCTCACTACTAGCACAATTATAAACTAACTCGTAGCAAATTTCATATTCCAATTCTTGACATCCTATTCTACATTGAAATGAATTTTTTGTTTATTTTTCATTAAGTTGCACCTTTTACTTTTTTTTCATGTCATTCCGAAAAAAATTGAAAGTAACTTCCTTTGGGTTCAACCTCACTTTGATGAAACCCTGGCAAGCTTCATAAAACAAAGCACCCAACCAACCACGGGGGAAAGGAAGAACAAAGAGAGAGGACTTGGACCCACGAGTGGGTCACAAAGGGCAAAGGAACACATTATGTTCTAGAGCCCCAAGGCAATGATGGGGGAGAAGACAATGATGTACCAGTTATGTACAACGGTCTCTTTGCTTAGTCGTGATGGAAAAATGTTGAAGGTTTCCTCCCTGTTACATGACACAACAAATTATCATAAGATCCTACATTCTTCTTGCAATATACAATGTGCTGAAGCTCCCAAGCTGGAATGGATCTTGCAAAAACTCCTTCACAGCTTCACCAAACTCATAGTCGGGGAACTAACAGTTAGCTATCATAGAAATGCAGATGGTGTTATAATTATTCCAAGTCAGATCAACTAATTGCAATCAAATAAGTGGTAAAAAGCAGACCAATTCACAGGCTCGTAGCCATGTTTGATTGCTATTTGCTGAGCACGGATGACAAAGCTAGCATATGCATCCTGGCCTGTCAGATTGTGAGAAATAAGCCTGCAAAAGCACCCATTGTAGTGCCCACACCCATTGTTCCTTTTGTCCCATGCTCTTGAATATGCAAGACATCAATACTAGCATCTCATTTGCTTCTTCCAACCTTGACATAATTCTACAATGGAACAAATAGATCCACGAATCTAAATTCCTCAAGTTAAAGAAGTGTACCATCTCTTGATCGATGGGGAATCTTCCCAGCAACCTACAATACATGGTAAACATATTGAAAGTTAGTGAATTCAATCAATTGCTCTTCATTTGGGTGTGATTCAGATCTACCTGAACTTGTACCAAAACATTGTCAGAAAGAACCCATGTTGGATGGGTATGAGAAAATGGCATGCAAGCTCCTGGGCTAGTTCTCAGAGTGGTGGTTCTTTCAAATTTCATACCCACACTTCTCAAAAATTCAAAAATCCAGTTCTGATATTATTCATGTGGTTCTCAAAAAAATGAAAACTAATCCCATTACCATTATCATTTATAAAACTGCTATTCTTTTACAGTTCTTTGAAGGTTTTGAGATAAACAGAACCAGAGGCTCTTTGATTCTGAAATTTTTCCCCAAAAACCTAGAACCAGAAGCTCTTGGATTCTATAACTTTTTCTAATAACCCAAGTCAAAAGTCATTACAAAACCAAATATCCGCCGAACACTGGAAGGAACCCGCATGGGACAAGATTCTTCTTCTCACATCAAAGGCAACAATCATGAAATGTGTACAAGAGTGTGGAAGGTGAGGTATAGAAACTCTAATATAAGTTAGCGGAGCAGAGTGAAACTTTTTCTGACAAGTGCAGATGGATTGCCATGCTCATTGCAAAAACCTTGTTGGTCACAACATCAAAACACATCAAGGCAAGAAAGGTATGGAGAACTTTCAATCAGAAGTAGTACTGAAAAGTTGCAATTTATATGATTGATATGGAATCTTACTAGTATTGACTTCATCCCCACCCAAATGAGCAAACTTGAATGGAAAAAGCGCCCTGAAATCTGCATGCAAAGGTTGAGAGATGTAGTCAGTTCATTGATCATCAGGCAGTCTATCTGATATTGGGTTAAAACCCTAAACCCTGACAAGAAACCAGCTTGAGTTGAAATTGATGACGACGTCATAAATATATGGCTATCTATTTGAGGTTGACTTGTTCTCAAATTTCAAGCAAATCGGGCTGCACAGAAGTACAAATGGGATCTCTTATTGTTTCCATGGCAGGTTGAAATCAACTAGGGGGGAGCCAGAACAATTATACTGATGGATTTAATGTAATAAGTTGGATATGGAACCAACACAAGAGAGCATGGCATGGAATACAACCAATTCACCTTGAAGTATCCCATCAATGACTTCGAATGTGAATTCTTTGCTCACATCTAGGGGTTCATTGCACTGAGGTGATGGCCAGAGTTGTGGATATCCTATGCCCCTTCAAAATGCACTCAAAGAACAAATAAGCCTGAATTACAATCACAAACAAACCTCATGTCAATACGTCATGTCAATATGGAAAGAGGTTTGTTTGTGATCATAATTTAAGCTTATGACACAATTTACATAAGCCTGAATTATGATCACAACCAAGCCTTGTGTCAATAGGTCATGTTCACTATGGAAAGAGTTCACAAATTTACATTCTCTGTGCAAGATCATTGCCAAAGTGATGATGAATACAAACCTCAAACAGTCTTGAAGTTGAAGAGAAAGTTATGTACCAGGATGCACCATGACCAGGAACATCAAGTTCAGGCATGACATGGATGCCTCTTGCCCGAGCATATCTGAAAACAATCATTTCAGATATCACATTTCTGAAGACAATCAGACTAAAACTGGAATGTGAAAGTGAATTACACTAGACACTTCGTGTCTGTCTGTTTCAGCAAATGCACATGAGCAACCGTCTAAAGAACTACATACCCTCTTGAGACATGATATAATTCAGAAGAAACTAGTAATTGTATGGTCATAGTGTTAGATGTTAAGAATGTACTCCACAATTTCAGCAGCATCTTCTGTGGTGTAGCGCTCCTTATAGCTGTAGGCACCGTTCCATAGACGTGGATATGAAGGGATCTCAATTGGAAAAGCTTCTTCATCAACAATGTGCCAGTGTAGTACATTCTGCAGAAGATAACAAAGACAACACCCAGTCTAACTCCAAAAGTAGATCTAAGCATCATTTTGTGACATGAACAGCAAGTAGAAAGGCTTGAATGCAAGATGAACTTGTCAACTTATGCCATCATGCATCCAAGTTTAGCACTTTGTTGAGGAGTTGATTGTCGTTGGTAGGGTGCAACAATGCAGACCCCCAAGTACATATGTATGATACTCTATTCTCAGAACAGGTGGCCTGACAATGTGGAAGGGAGCTTACAAGCTTAGCAAAGGACATGGAGTCGATCACACGTTTGATTGATTCCAAAGGTTGGTAATGCCGTGATGTGTCTGCATGAATCATCATGCAGGTGACATACGATGGTGTGTACAAGTTTGTTAGAGAGGGGAGGAAGGGGAGGAGAAGCTCATCACTACGTATTTTTGCTCACTCTTGCCAGGCTTTGGCATTGAACCCAACACCCCATTTGAGAAGTTCAGCTTAACTTTCAGAGTTTAGAGTATTTTGAACTCTGTGTGTAGCATGTTGAATACATTTGTACTTTCTGTAAGAGGAGGAAAGACAGAGAAGAAGTACATGTACACATATAAGATTTTCATAGGCATGTTTTGAATTGGCAGAAGAGAATCCTTTCCAAGCAAAGGGAGAGAGAAAGAAAGAGACAGAAAATTTAGATAGAAAGCTTACAAACACTGAACACACAATGTCTCTCTCTCACTCAGAAGAATACAGAAATAAGGACACTCAGGATTCAACTACAGTAATGTTCACATCCAGGCTCTAGCTGAGCAGAGAGACAGAGAGTAGACTACCAATCAGAAGTCCACGATATGGGAAGCGAGGATAGTCAGTGATGATCCAAGGTGTTCTTGTTATCTGCAGTGATCGTGAAGTGTAATGGTAGCTCACCAGCTGGCTGAATGTCTAGAACACAAAGACAACAATGCATCATGTTCACAATCGATCAACTAAGAGGTTTTCTCAGAGCCACATGATACCTGACACTCAAAATGCCAACCAACCATAACCAGGTTACAGGGAATTCATGAGACAACATGCCCAACAACATGTCTTCCCTGGAAATCACAGGGATGTTGAACATTCACAATAGACTTCATGTGTCCATCATTGAACACACATGAAGCATATATATGTCATCATAAGGAAAGAGTCTGACACTTGGATGTCCACAGTAGAACAATGAGCCTGTTCTCTGCTTTTGTCATCCCAAATGAGAAATTTATGTAGACTACATATGCCTTCTTGGTATTCCAGGAGAAAGGATTGGAAGAGCGATCACCTCAAGACCACGCAGTGCTCCATAAACATTGGCAGCCTAAATTGAACCACACTCCCATCCGCATCATGTCAGAATAAACAGAACTCACTAAAGTTAAAAGTGTACAATATTGTATAGGTGAATGGCAGGTCCAGAGGGTGTTCTGTTGTTTGAGGCCATGGAAATGAGGGCAGCTAGCCTGAGTTCCAAGCCCAAAAACAACAGAAAATATCTGATGTGACCTGCCATTCGCCTACTTTAAAATCTGATCTAATTTGAAATTGTGCAAGAAGGTTATGCTTGGTAATGCGTGCCTTGTTATCGATGACAAAGGTTATGCTTGGTAAGGTGTGCCTTGTTTATGTACGACGAAGATTCTGCTTTGTAAGGAACCTCCAAATACAAAGGAAAAATCAGGTCAAGTTTTTAAGTAATTCTCAAGAGAGTGCTCAAATCGCATCTTACCTGCAGTGATGCAATGCTGGGGTTGGAAGGATCAGGTACTTTCAAAGTGTATGACTCATCAACCTCAAACTCTAGCTGCAACCCAATGTTCAAAAACAGTCAATTAGGGGACACATGAAAATCAAAGCTGATAGAACAGGATTGCATACATTTGGGTGTTTGTCAACTAAGACTAATTTCAAGGAACTTGTGGAAATAATTTTGACTCAGAGCATTCATTAATTCTGCCAACACTTCACAGAGGTCAAAACTGCAGCTCCACTGCAATTGCTGCAAAAGTGCATCATCTGCAGGTCCTGTGCAATTCCTTGATCTGATGCATGTTTCATAAGAAAGTATATGAAAATGTAAATTACCTCTTCAGTTGATGGATCCAGACTCACTAGAAGCTGCTCCAGTACAGGGATATTACTATCCTGAAATGATGAGGATGCAACCTGAGACAGAGCATGTGGTCTATAAATGATATCGATATATCGGGAAAATGCTTGAGCAAGTGTTGCAGATACAATCTGGTTCCCATCTGCCTGGCCAAATGCAAAGTCCCTTGCCAATGTGACAATGGCCATGCCTTTGGTCACGCTGGCAGGCATTGGCCAAATATGAACAGATTCATTGATGGAAACTTCCATGTTGTCAAAGTCAGCATTCAAAGGCCTACTACGGTCTGCCTGTGGGTCATTCAGAATTAAATATGGGTGGGTCCGGGGAGTCCCATTTCCCACAACTCCTGCAATCACTTGCATGAGTAGCAAGCCAGCTAATATCATTACTGATGGCTCCTCCCACTTCATCATCCCCTGGTCCTGGTAATAAAACAACAAGCAGAGCATCAATCAGTGAAGTTGAACATGGAACATTTGAGAAATAAAAATATCTCTTGAAGATCCCTCATTCATTCACAGGCCCAGTCCCACAGCTAAATTTGTCACCAAGAAAGATCAGACCACAAGAAGTCTCAAAATAATAAAAAATCACCCCAATTTCAACAAGAGACACTGGTCATGGCCTTGTAGTCTCTTTCTCTGAAGAGTTCTACTCCAAAACACGACACAAACATGCTTTAGAACTTTGACAAGACATGGAGCCATTGCCAAACTGCCCTCTAAAACGGATCCAATTCCAATCCAATCAAGTACATGAACACAATGTTTGTACATTGTGCAAGTTGATTTGTGCACAGATTTACTTGTTTCTATATCTACATGAATTCTGCAGGAATGGAGAAAGGCAAAAACCACCCACCTCTAGCTAGCACCTGGATTGATTTTGCTGTTGTTGGTGTTTGCAGATCTCTAATGGAGCTGCTACTCAAATTGAGTCTACTGGCTGCTATCGTGACTGCTGCTGCTCCTGCTAAGTGCATGATGGACCAGAATTTGTGACCTACTACATAAGAATGATTAGGAGGGTGCTACAAAAAGCCTGCTGAAGTTGGAATCTTTTTGGAATTCCACCTACTTCCTTCCTTCATCTCTCTGGCAACAATGGGTGTTGGGGGGGTGGGGGGGAGAGCACTGGCAGCTGAAGTTGTTGCAATCTTAAATTTGGATTCAAGTGGTTCATCCTTCTGGCAAGACGTGGGGTGGGGCCAGTGACCAGCAGCTGAGGTTTGGGTGGGAGAACATCATCATCATCATCTTCATCATGTGCAACTACAAAAGAACCAAGCATGGTAAGTTAGTCTGCTGAGTTTTGAGATCCAATTAGGAGTTACCTTTGATGTCCAAGTGTCTCAAATGCAAATGCAAACAAAGTTGCAAACAGAGTTAGTTGGTGACTGAATGTTGTCAACTCTTCACACATCTTTCACAAATTTTGTCTTCTAAACAGCAATGTGGAATCCATCCATCCATCCATACATCCATCCATCCCTCAAGTAGTCTAAGAGCAGCTTCACCCATACTCAGGCATTTGGCCCTTCAACAACAAATTCTTCTCACATCCATCCAAGATTATTTATTTATTGTTTCCCAAGCCTCACCCATAAACATGAAACTGAGACTATAATAGGTCAAAATTTGGCCCTATGGCAACAATATTTCTCACATCCATCCATCCATCCATCCAAAATTATTCATGTTCAACAAACACATTTTGGTCACTATTACCCGTGTATGATCATCACCAGAAGATTATGTCATATAATGTGATTTTTTTAAATGACATAATCTGTCACTCCCAAACCTTAATGTGACCAACCACCCATCAATGCACCATCAATTGGAAACCAATTATGACATTCACAATCGAGTTACGAAGGTAAGCTATCCTATAAGCCCTCCTATTCCCATCTCACACTACCTAGGTAATGGCCAGGGTGAATCCAAAACTACCAATATAAGTGGCTAAACGTGCATTCACACTTGGTGTTAAGCTAAGGACTCTAGCTAGGGTTGAGTCCACTAAAAACACCATTCTAGCCATTTACAACTTAAGCCTAGTTGCCATGAAATTTTTAATGTTAAGCTAACATACTCTTAACATTGAGCTATGGCCCATTTAACATTGGGTGCCACCTAGGATGCCACCTACATTTTCATTTAACACTGACTTAACATCAAGTGTGAATGCACCATAAGTATCAAAGGTAAGTAGGTAGGTAATGTACATGATTACAATGTATGTAGGTAAATAGGCAAAAATAGGCAAAGCACAATTGGTTGGTGCCTAGTACATAGGTAATACATGTGGATGGTTAGTACAAAGCTAACCATGGTGGTTAGATATAGGACAAGAATACAATGAAAAAGTGTTTTCTGTTCACACACCATCCATCCTTCATTCATCCATCCTTCATGGTGCACTGGTGGGTGCTGGTTCAATGTAGCCTGTGTTGGGATCAAATTATGGTGGTTGAGAGAGAGAGAGAGAAGGCCCATGCACATGAATTGTGGCAGAGTGGCAGGGGCAACCTTTTGCATGATGCATGATGCAAAATAAAATTCCCCTCCTTTTCTTTTTTGCTTCCTTCCTTCTTTCTCTTTTCTTTTTTTTCTTTTTTTTTCCTTCTATATATGTATTTATCTATTTATTTTTATTTTTTTATATTTCCCTCTATATATTTTTCTTTTCTTCTGTTTTGGGGTGATTAGCACCCCTCTGCTTGTGTGTCAATGTTAAAAAGAAGTTAGTATATTTGGGAAATAGGAATTTAATAAGAAATATTAGCCAATGTTATTATATAGAAGTGAAAATATGTGACATGGTGTTTTCAAAAGACACCAGAATTGCAAAATGAGATTTTGAAGATTTCAGGTGGCATGTGCAAAAAAAAAAAAAAGGAGAAGGAAAAAGGGATAAATGAGAGGAGCTAGGAAGGTCCAAAAAGAGATAGAAAACACATCATTTTTTTTCTTAAAACTATTGGGAAAGAGACAAAACTAAGGAGACAACAAAAGCAACACGGGATGTGTCATGCACTGTGGCCTTGCCATTTACATTAAAAAGGGTTTCTTAAGGCAAAACAAGAAGTATGAAATTTCAAATATTTCACCATGCAAAAATATAATCTTCAAAAAATTAATCCTCTAAAAGAAACCAAAATCCTTCAACATATCATAACTCTATAACTAATCTCAAGTTTCAATACAAGCCAAAATTATCATCTTTCCACAATCCTTGTATAAAAATAGACCTACTACTACTACCTAGGGGGCAAAATCCCTGTCTAAAAATAGACCTACTATTACCTAGGGGCCAAAACCCCTTAAGCTACTACCTATACTCTAAAGCGAATCTAAAGACAATATCCTTGCCTTGGTTGGCAAGGCCAACAAAATTAGATTAAATTCCTCTTGTCCTTGTCCTAGCAATTAATTGATAGATTTGGTAGGAGTTTCCAAGTCTAATATTTCAGTTTTGCAGACACCCATATACCAACACTAGATTAGCATATACTTTACTTATACCCTACCAGCACTAACATTTACTAGTATTGGGTGGTTATTTAAATTTTCAAAGAATAATTTATTCCATGTAATTTATTACTTACATATGAAAAAAAAACTGCGACAGTCTAAAAGCATTGAAATTTTATTTTAAGTTCATTTTCTTTTCACCTACAATAGTTAATCATATGTTTGATGATTCTTGAGGTTAAAAAAACTAGACTTGGGTGTAGTCACATTAAAAGGAAGCATAGTAAATAGAATTAGTGTTTGGTTTTTTAGTTTTAGTGTAAAAGATTATATTAATGTTGCAAGTCTCTAATATGTTTACATAACAATAATTATAATATATTATGGAAAAATGTGGATTAATTTTATATGAATCTAATGAGTATAGAATAACTAATCAAAAGCATTTCTAAAATATTCTAACCAATGTTTTCATTGTTTTGTCTAATTTGTGAGGGACTTGAAATGCATTCAAAATGACATAATCATGTACAATAATTACTCGCAATTCTACATAACAATATAGTTTGACATTTATATTTTAGTTTGATCAAATATAGATTAGTAAGCATACTTTGATGTATGTGACTAATATATATACCAAAGTCACATCCATATACTTGCCGAACACTAATTTGGGCTCAAAATACAATTAGGAAAAATAGACAAATTTTAAATGGTTTTGTATTTTTTTGTTGAAAATTTCTTATTCTAATATTTGGTGACATGATTGTTTTAATGAATAATTGGGGTGGGCTAGATGAATACATTTAAAACCAAAAATCTAAAAAATCATGCACTCAAAGTTGAAACTATCAAGTTTTGAAATTTGGTTGACAATTTTTAAGCATACTTGGTTATTTCATGTTCTAACATCTAGTGGTTCCTATTGTTAGCAATTATTATCTTCTACCACCACCTTTGGTCATAAAAGAAAACATTAGTTTACAAATTGATAATGTAACAACTCTAGCCTTGAGCTCACAATCAAAATAAAATATGACAAAAGCCCGAAGCAAGTTAGGAGATTGTCCAAGAACTCAAGCACATTACCATAAAAACATTAATGAGTCTTGACACTTTCAAATGGATTCCCACTTTTGGAGTTGGAATATCATGGTGTTTCAAGTATTGGGAACAGGGTTCAGAGAATTAAACCTTGTCCAAATTGGGCCCCCCTTAAACCATTGGAAAGTTTTTCAAGATCCATAAATATCCAAAGTGGGGTCATATTCCCCATTCAAATATTTGAAGCACAAAATATGGCCCAAAAAATTATTTTTAAATCAAATTCATAATTTGACTTCCGACTCCTAAAACATCCTAAAAAGGGGTCAAATATGGCCAATTAGAGTTTGCAATATGGTTTTTGGAAAGGTCATTTCAAGGGCTACAACTTTGTTGGTTAGAGTTCATAAAGTGGAGTTCATATGAAAGATTTATGAACCCACAAACATTCAAGATTCATTAGTTAGCACAATTTTTAAAATTTAGAATTCTGACTTCAAAGTCCTAGAAATTTTGCCACTTTGAAGTAGTCCCCACCACCATCAACAAAATATATTATAGGGAAAAAAATGGTAATTCCTTGGGCAAGTCCAAATCATGGCAAATCATGTGAATGTGCGTCTTTCATGACTTAATTCATGCACAATTTTGGTTCCAATTTGTACTAATTACCACCTTATTTTGAATTGGGCACATTGATTTCACCTTGATAGTTCACATTTGTGAGTTCATCCTAGTCACATCCCTCTTCTTTCTTTTTAAAACTAGGGAGTGTGCCTCCATTTTCACTTCATTAAAAACTTGGGATTTGCAAAAAAAAATACCCCTAATACCATTTGACAAAGCTAAGGTTGCATCAACAAGGTTTATTGTTGTTTGCAATAACCACCCAATACCAATGTTGAATGGATATCTTAATGGAACCAAGGTGTATACATTGGTCTTTTATCAAGAAATTGACCAAAGTACTAATATAACCTTATTGTAGAATTCTTATAATACAATTATTACTAAAAATCCAATTGACATCAAATCTTTCAATATTTTAAATGTATTATATCCCCCCCACCTCCTCTACCCCCCAACACTTGCATATACCCATGTTGGGAAGTTTTTTGAATGGCCAAATAATATTTAGTAGTCCTAGTTCTACCTTTAAGAAACTTATTTTGAACCCTAAACTTGAACCTTTTGAAAACTTAAATACAAACCCTACCCTAGGATTTCCTTACTTCCAATAACTAGGTTAGATTCATAGGTACTACCTTGTGTTGATGTGAGTTGTCACATAGTTGCCAATTAGTTGTAACCATTAATAGGTTTCCACTACACTTGTAAGCTACAAATAAATTGCAATAGAAATCAATAAAGTTCATGATTGATGGATGGATGAAAATCAACATTAGCATGACATTACAACAGTAGTTGCAAACTAGTTGCATTAAAGTTGCACAATAGTTATTTTTGCATAATTGCAATTGAGTTGCATGAATTTCATACATATATGGTTCCACATATGGTGAGTTGCATTCGTTGTAACTCATGTTGTAAAAATATGTTGAGTTGCAATAAAATTGCAATAAAGTTGCAAGAGGTCATTGCAACTCAAAACCCAATTGGAAGGCTAATAGCAAATCACTTAATTTTTGATAGTGAACATGCACACACATACACACTTCCAATAAAACATTCATATAAGGAACCATAATACATTATTGAAGAAAAAACCTTTCCTTCATCAGTTCAACCCCTTTTTTATTCTTTGAATTTGAAAAAATTATATTAAGGAAATTTTCCAAGCTCAGTAAGGATCCTTTGGTCCTATCGTTCTTTTAGTAGTCTATCTTGAGATATTTCTAGTTAATGTCTTTAATTCAATTATCTTCTATGCATTATGTCAATTATTTTAGTTGGCTTTTTTTCCCTAATAATTATGTTTCTTCAAAAAAGATCATAAGGTCATGTGTGAGGTTTTACCCATTTCATCACTAGAATATTGTAGCAAAAGTGAAGAAAAAAAAAACTTGAATTAAAAGATTGAGGCTTGAACAAGTTTTTAATTTCACCATAATGGGGCCCTTAAAGGTAATTGTAGAATACTATAGACCATATCAATTATTAATTTGGCAACTTTCAATCATTATTGCATATAATTTTGAACTTGTATTGGATACCACAAATAGGGATTCATTTAAATGAAGTTAACACAATTTGTTTTTCAAGAATCAAGGAATGGTCAATCCTAAATGTATTGTGCTAGTCCTTCTAAATTGAATATGTACTTTTATCTCATAATGTGTGTATATAAATTTTTGAAACTTTAGAGCATTACACATTGAAGGTTAGTAAAATTTTAATAGGTCAAAAAATCAAGTGCAATAATATTCTATTTGTGAATATATTGAATCATAATTTGTTCAAAAAATTTCAAATGGCACAATCCATTTTTATATTTAAATTGATGTTTTTCAAGACCAATCTTTAATTTTAAAAATATTTAAAAGGGATTTTAAAATCATGGTCCGAATTCAAATTTTTAAAAAATGTTAACTTTAACATCATTTGAATCAATTTGAGAATCAAACCAATTTATCAAACTTAAAATATGTTCAAAATACTTTGGTTATATGGACTTTTGAAATGAACTTTCGACTATTTTTTTACCCTAGTGTTTTAACACCCCTAATTGCAAACACCCCAACAAAAGACAATAATTTTAAAATACTTGCATAAAAACCAAAATGCTAAAAAAAAACCCACATGTGCATGGGATGAAAGAGGAAACCAAAACCTTTTGAAGTTTGAAATCTCTACCACATTCACATGAACTAAAAGATTCTTTTTTTGCTTAAATGATGTTCCTTAATCAATTTTTGTGTGTTTTTTAATCATATTTGCCTCACATGTTAGAAAATTGATTATGGCTTTAGACTTCAAAGCTCCATCACACCCGACATGAGCATCATATCTAAGAGTAATTTAGTCACAAAATATTGTCAAAATGGAAATTGCAAATGCCCACACTACCATAAAACCAAACATCTTAGTTATTGATTTTTCACAAAAGATAAGTAACAATAACCATTCACAACATATAACATTAGGTCTTCTAGAAATGCATGGTGTGCAAGATATGTTTTTGTTTGTCACCTCCATTTTCTATCACCTTTTGTACCAAAAGAAATCCTTGGATATTTTGTATTGCCTTGAATGTTTATGAAAGACATGGTTTTTCAAAGCCTTTGTAATGTGTTTTTTGTTGTATCTCACAAACCCCTTATTGTTCCCCTAGGTTAGAAATTTGGCATCATGATTTAATGGAGTAGGATGACACACATTACATCATTTGTGGGTTGTTGAACTTATTGTTGTTCCATCATTGACAAAAATAAATGCCTTATGACTTGACATATAGCGAAAATGAAACTATATATTTTGGTTGGCCAAGGTTTGTGGAGTGAAAAGCCCCAAGTAACATCTACTTCAATGTTAATGCCTTTTGTAATCCAAATTTAGTTGTAGTTGGAGATTAAAAAATTTAGATCATCTTCTTGACCATAAATTGTTGTTGTTGGTTGAATGGCACTTGTGGATGTCATCAAAAGCCTATGAATATAAAGGTTTTGCTCTTTTAACAATTGCATCCAAAGACAATGGATTAAAAAGAAAGGGAGGAGGGGGGGGGTGCAAGGACATTAGGCTAGAAAAAAATGGTCTTTTGTGGAAGTCCATTTGAAGTGTAAAGTACATTATCTAAGCCGCCAAATACTTTGATTGATATGGCACATGTGGCAAGTTGTCATGACATATTTGTCATAAAGATTGGCATAATAGATTAATTTAACATGTCATAATCTTATATTTGAAAGATGAACATCTAAACTAAATTAATTTAAATGAATAGAAAACTTCTTTAAAAAAATCAAAACTTGATTTACATATCATATTTGAGCATCAACATTCTTGCAAATTGTCTTCCTTAATATTAATGTCATCACACCATTTTCTTATTGAGTCCTTTATTCATTAAAATGACATTATATGAACGTGTATTGAATCCATATTCATTTATGTTGACTAGGACAAGGTTTTTCAAGTACTACTTTAAAAGTCAATAATAAATTGGATACCAAAGATTTTTCCATGAAATTTTTACATTGTGTGTTTGATGTATGAATTCATTACTAACATGAATCCCATTCCATCATTTGCACGTATAAATTGGTATTAATTACTACTAATTTTTTGAAAAGGGTAAAAATGTTAAAATGGATGTCCAAAGTGTTCCACCATAATGTGCTTTCACCCAAGGATAAACGACAAGAGTAACAATAGACGATAACAATTATAAAAAACAACAACAAAAATAACAAGGAGATGAAGGAAAGAAAGTTTACTTGGCTTTCACTTTGGAAATTATTGCATCATTCAACAAATGAAAATAAAGGAAGAGAAAAACAAAGGTGATGATGGAAAACACTTACATGGAAAATGATGAAAATGAGAACACAACCATCATGACAACAAAGCCTTATAGCAACTAAGAATCTTGAAAATAATGAAGAGGAGATATTGTAAAACATTTAACTTGTAGCGACTTGGAACAAAATGAAGATAAGAATATGACCACTATGATGTCAAAGTTTTATAATAAATTGTTGTAACCCTAACCTTGGACTTGCAAGTAAATCCATGGCAAGGCAAAGAGGAAATGGGTTGGGAACAAGCTAAAGCAAAAAAAGACCTTAACAAGTATAGTTGGGAATGGAAAGGAAACATTTTTGGGAGTATTGGGATGAACTCCCACTTTGGGATTCAGGAATTTTGAAATGTCCTAAATTTTTGAAACAAAATTGTAAGGGGTAAAACTTGTCCAAATCAAGAATGCTTTATATTGTTAGAAAATTTTCAAAACATAAATATCTAAAATGAGCTCTCATTCTCCATTTGGAGCTATGAGCTAGGATTTATGACCAAGAAAAGGGTTAATAATCAAATTAACAATTGGACTCCCAACCACTATAACTCAAGAAACATGGGTTAAATAAGTTTTGATGGAAACATGCAACATGGTTTGAAAGATTTTTCAAAGTCTACAGTTTTGTAGTTGGAAGTTTTTCAATCAAAGTTCATATGAAAAAGTTTTGAGCCCACAAAATTATGAGACCCATTACTTTAGAATTTTGGTAGTCCCATTTGGTGGTCTTGGGAAAATAAATTGTTTTAATGTAATTTTCATGGAGAAGCCTAAAGTATACCATAAGGAGGAAAGTGGTGCCTTCCCACAAAGGCTTGGGTTGTGTGAGTCAAATGAGTTTGGGTTGATAGTGAATAAGTTTTAGCACCACTTAGTTCCAATTTGTGTTAACCAACTTGTTGTTTGGTTTATGTAGGTTTAACTTGTTTGTTAGCTTGCACCAACATTATTGTCCTAGTCTTGTATCAAAGATCATGCACACATGTCTAACCCCCTAAATGCACAAAATTAAGGACTATGCCCTAGGTTGCATTCCATTGCAATTTCAACAATCAATGAAGTATTTAACCTTAATACCATTTGACTAGTCCAAGGGCATGCCATGAACATTCAACCCACAACAAAATTATGCATTTTGCACCAAATAAAAGAAAGGAGAAGGCAACAAAATTAAAAAGGGGTGGGGATTGGAAAAGGAAAGGGTGGGAAGCAAATGGAAAGGAAAAAAAATGTAGGATTAAACAATCTTACCTAGAAGACAATGAAGATGAGAAAATGATCATTGTATAGCATATGTTGTGTCTCCAAGGACCTACCTCCAAGAGCTTCTCTAGTAAACAATGGTATGAATACTTGCACGTTGGGGGTTTTGGGTCCTTCTCGGCTAGGTTTTTGTTTCTTTTGTGTTGTTTGTAGGGATTAATGTGGAGTTAGACTTGTTTGATTTGCCCATGCAGATCATGTTGTGTTGCTCTTTGTTGATTCCATTTTTTAGCTTCAAACTCTTCGTTTTGGGAAGAAAAAACACATTTGGGTGTTTTGATTTCGAGTGTTGGAGGTCTTTTTTTCTGAGTGGAAGTTGGTTGGTCCTTGAGAGAGTGTTTTTGTGGATGATGATTTTGGGTTGTGTGTTTTGTTTGTAGGAAGCTAATATAGGAGGTGGTCTTAAGTCTTGACCATGGCAATTTAGGGGTTGTGACAGTGGATTGAAAATTTGTTGTACTGAAACAATGGCATGGAATTTGTAGTGCTGGTACAAGTGTGTTTGTTGAAGGTTGTAGCTGCTCTGATCAAGTCAGGGGCGATGATGTTTTCCTTTAGAAAACCCACAACGACATACCTCCGACTTGCGCATGAGGTAAGAACCTTGTTTTTATTTTCACCCGCATTACCTTTTTTTGTCTTTTTGATAAGAGGAATCATTTATTTATTGCAGTCTGTGTTTGGACAACTTGAGCCACTTTGTCCCATTTATTGAAATTGAGCCATGTGCTTCGTATGCAGTGTGGCAATGCCCCACAACCAAGAGCCTTTATCAGCAGTGGCTGTGGAATAGATGATTCTTCGTTAGTTTATGGGCAATTTGTAGTGCCTGTGGTGATGGCTGACCAACACATTGCAAGTACTGTTGTGGAAGCCACAGTCTCTGCTTGTAAGTCTGCTCAATGCAGGTTGGGGTCTGGTTTCACTAGGGCTACATCTTGGAGGTGGGAACTTGGACCTTTCTTTGTAGGGTTTGCAAACTGGCAGGGCCTGGCTGTGGAAAACATGAACTGCGGTCCATCTAATATCTCCACTGGTATCAAAGCAGAAGGGAAGAAGGTGGTGGAGAAGGATGCCTCTCTTTTTGTAAGCATGAATCAGTCTAGTCAGGAAATCTTGGAGTTGATTGCATCAAAGGAATGTGAATTGGCAGCCCTCAAAGCTGCGCTGAAAGCAACGGAGGCAACAAATAGTGGGGCCACACACAATCACTTTACAACAAGTACATTGACAATGTCGCCGGCCAGTTTCACTCCACAGCCTGGTCAAGCGAAAACACTCAGGGATGATCCTATAGACACTCCCTCCAAGCCACTAGCCACACCCACAGTTTCACGTGCTGATGCCACTTCGCAAACTAGTCAAGAGACCACACTGAGGCCTCTTCCACTTATTAATCAGAGACCAGACATGATTCGTGTGCACCGGCGGCTAGTGAAAAGTACCAGATGACACCCTTGCACTCTCCTGGGTCCTTTTGCCTAGGCTCTTTCTATGACAAGTTGCAAAAGATGAATAAGCTTGTGGTCAATGAAGAAATTTCTGGCATTTCAGTGGAGTTGAATGCAGATGTACATGAAGATGGTGAAGAAAAGCCAGTTCATCCAAAATGCGTTTGTCCTCCCCCAAAGATCATCCCTCCAGTGGAAAGCAAGCCCTTCAAGAGTCTTGCAGATAGCCTTTATGAGGAACGGTTTGGTCACCGAGCACCACCAAGTCTTCAGAGGAGCTACCCCCTTGACTCCTTTCACGATAGGGTTCAGAAGGAGAAGCAGAGAAGGGAAGCTGAATCCAAGTGAAGATGGGCTGCTCAGGCAGTATCACAAGCATCTTGTCGCAACCCTAGCATTTGGCTTGCGACTAAGGCAAGGAGGTTGAGAGGTTACGGGCCTAAAAGTAGACCCGAGAGTCACATCACATGCTCCCGGGAGTGCAAAGAGTGCAAAGAGTGTGAGGGAGTGAACCCTCACACTCCCAAGT
>Ga0116228_10000375_pt1 | contig 33454 bp, 22 predicted proteins | sample S1TSphfallax_2_FD_89694 | JGI IMG/M metagenome (GOLD analysis project Ga0116228, IMG submission 89694) | Host-associated microbial communities from peat moss isolated from Minnesota, USA - S1T2_Fc - Sphagnum fallax MG | ecosystem: Host-associated > Plants > Peat moss > Unclassified | place... | reverse complement strand
TGTGTTGTGGATCTCAAAGTCTGTAGCGATACTATGTGTATTGTAAAGGTTGCGATGTTTTGAGTATGATTAAACGTTGCGAAGGGTGGAATATCGCTACGGTGGACAGAGACTGAGCGGATCACAAAGTTTTGTTTGTTGTGTATCTCGCAAAAGTTCTGCGATGATTAAAGGTTCATTCTAAATTTGCAATGAGTGGTGCGCCACAAGTTGTGATGCGTTTTGCATCGCAAAGTTGGCAGATTTTTTTTCCTTCGCAAACCCTTCAAGTTATTTGTTTTTCTTTCGCAAAACCTTCAGATTTTTTGTTTGGCCCTTCGCAAAAGGGCACAATATGTAGTAGTGTGATGGCATATCAATGCACGTTGGCTATTTATTTTACAAACCTTAAGGTTATGGGAAGGCCCCTTCATTTGTATCTCTTGCAAAAATAAGGATGGGGTTGAAGATAACTTAAAACCACAATTCATGTCTAGTATATTAGGAGAAGGATGATCTTTTCCACTTTATCTTAGAGATATCCTCAAAACAATTTGAGCTCACATTTTTTATGATTCGAAAAATAGTGACTTGGGGAACAACAAACATTATCATTTGGAATTTTAAAATATTTATTTATAATCTTGAAAAAAATGTCCATTAAGGATTTAGGGACTAAGTTTATATGCACCAATGTGCATGATCAAATGATGTGCTCCCAAGTTCCTAATTAGACCCAAGATGGGTCTAGGTTACTTAAACAACGGAATTGTGAGGAACTCGGGGCACGTTCCCAACTCTCAGCACTAAAAGGGGTAGAGGGGCGTGTTGAAGCTCCAGGATGGGACTAGGAGGAGTGAAAAGCTTTAGTTACTTACTCAAACTTGCACCAAACCAACCAATGAGTTGGTTAGTATAATTTCTAAAACACCTTTAGTGTTAGGACAAATCACGGGCAACTCTGGACTCACAAGACTCACCACGGCCCGGACTTGGGGGAAGCCACCACCTTCCCCCATATAATATTCTCTATGCCTCCCCGCGACATCCACATCCAAATGGCTTTTTGTCCCAGGATTCCCAAGGAAGAGTCTCGAAACTACCACGGTTTGGACTCCCGCAACTTTGCGGGACTATAACTCTTTGTTCAGACCTTCAATTGGGACGAGGTCTAAAGCAAAGTTATAGCTCTCGTTGAGAGCTTTTCAATGGTGTGTTGCACTCCTCCTACACGCATCAGGGTTGGGTCAATTCCTGACTTTTAATGGTCGGGAGTCAAATTGTCAGTTTGACTCCCGGCCTTTCTTTTTGCCATAACTTGTGCTGCATATGTCCAAATGGCTCATGCAAGCCCATTTTCGACATCTAAACTTTGATAGCTTTCCAATGATATAAAAAACGCCCCAACGCAAGATGTTTTGACCCCTGCAATCGAACTCTGAAATTTTGAGAGTCCCAAAGGACTCCCAAGTCCCCATTTCGGGAGTGTGAATCTCATCCTCACACTCTCTCAAAGTAGGGTTGCGACATCAAATATTAGTGAGGTGTAATGTGATTATTTATTTTTCTTTTTTTCACTAAACTTTTGGGTAACCATTTGATGCATGAAAATCAAATATTGCATGAATGTGTGGATGTGCATAGGATAACACATGGTAGAAGATACATGAATCAATGTGGTAATGGAAGTAGGCCAAAATTGCCTAGAAGTATGAAGGTCTAGGGTTAGTAATGTGATATTCACTCTATTCATGAAACATATTAGGGATGTGATTGGTTGTTGCTCATTTTGATATGCCACATGTGTCTTACAATCATGTCCACGAACTAGAAAACATAAAAGTTAAAATCACATATTCCAGATATTGATTCAAGATAAAGACCAAAGCACAACACAAATAAAATGGCTTGAAAAATATAAGCTTTTAATGAACTACCTTTGAAGACTATTGGTGATAGTGTTAGTGGGCAAATTATGAAGGTGTGCATATGGAATCTTGTAATGCCAAGCAATTTGATACCTTGTTTGTGCTTCTACAAATAACATTTCATCAATCCTAATTAATATAAGAAAATTCTTGCACATTTTTACATTGTTTAATTAAAGGCTGATAACCTTTGTAGTTTACTACGTGATCACACTTACACTTAGTCTTCCATTTCTTTGAAAAGAAAGCGTGTAATTGAAAAACCTTCTTCAAAACAAACAAAACCCCTTACAACAATAATTTCAGACTATTCTTCCTTTGTTTGGTTTTAAAATAAAACAAGATAAAATTGAATTCATGGTTGTTAGGCCATGTGATATCTATGATGCATAAGAAGACCACAATTGTAACAATATGGTCACTTACAAAGTTGTGAAATCAAGGAAAAAAACTAATGTGCTTAATCCCCTCCATGGACTAAAGATGATTCAAACAACTTGGGAGGAAGATCTACTTTAAACTGGCTTATGACTGAAGGATCAATGAAGTGTTGATTCCTCCCAAAAACTATATGACTCTTTTCTTGTAATGTCTACAACATTTTAATCAAAATGTTGATTGAGTATTGTGGCAACAATGATCATGAAGTTGATTAAAACTCAAATTGTAAGAAACACACAATAATATTGCCATAATTGACATAATACATCTTGCCAATGTCCAAATATGGATGCTTGATCATGCCATGGAGAAATCAAAATAGAAAGATGTTGAATTAGTACATAAAAGATAACATCCACAAGCAATGTCTTCAATTTTTGATAATTTCTTATTGTAATATATGTAGTTGTTTAATTGTGGGTCAGGCAAAACTTGTCCTCCCCCTATCCTCCCCCCTTTGTTATATTTTTTCTATTAAGATTCTTCACTCGCCTATAGACACTTGAAAATATCAACTTTTTAACATTATTCACAATTTGGTATTCAAAATTTAGAGTAGTGTTAGTATTCATTCACATAAACTTGTTCCAATGATGCTTTTGTCTTTATTGGTATATTTAGTTAGAACCCAAATTGGTAATACGCTAATCCTCCCACATACAAAAAAGAGGGGGTACATTAAGCTTTTTACATTAGATGCAAAACAAAACATTCCTTCTTGAAGGGCAAATGTGGATTTTTTTTTGGATAAATAGAAGGGTTGTTTCTTTCTTCCAATATAACATACCCCCAACCTATCAGAACATAATAATACTCGTCACCAGTTGACCCACATCACATGTTCAATGTTTATGTCCCTGTGTTAAATCTTGATATGAACTACATTGCATAAAATAGACAAGCAATCATGGCAACATTAAAATGATTCATTTACAAAAATCCAACCTCGTGTTTTAAACACTTAAGCAAATGTCTGATCGATAAGGTGTGTCACCAACACATGTGTGCCACACACCAAGGATGGTCACAATGGCCTGTGGGGGATTCCTTCAAATATAGCCTTAAGTGCATAACTTAATCAGACCCTAATATTTGTGGCAAAAAGCTATTGAAGACACCTTGTTACTTCATTATATTCAACACATGTGTCTTTCTTTTCACCTAATATAATCATTGTAATTTGTCTTGTAAATAGTTTCAAATGCTTCAAAATATCATAAGTTTTATGAATCTTGTATTGCAAACCTTTACACTCATAGATGTGGACTGTAATTTGAAAAATAAAACACACAATAGGGATTAACCTGATACCATATGTTCATGTCTTGGCAAGAGGACTATAGTTGTGAAAGGTGAGCACCAACTTTCACAACAAGAAGCTTTCCCACATCATTAAATGAAATAACAACATACACTAATGGCTACATGGCACCAAGTTGCTCATGAATCTGAAACCCTTGTTGCCATTTGGCATCTTCCAACCATAAGATTGTTCCACATTCAAAGTGCATTGTTCATGCAACTGCACCACACTTGGATTTCATAACCTATCATACCACCCAAGTATGCACTTCATTTAAAAATATTGACATCTTTTAATCCCTTATGTTCATAACAGATGACCACAATCTTCAAAGATTTTATACTTCCATTAATAAAACCAATAACAAATTGTTGCTCAACATGTAGGTTAAAGCATAATGGGAAGAGATTAGATCCTAACCTACTCTTCCTCCTCAATTTCTAATTCATGTTGTTCAACATGTAGGTTAAAGCAAAACGGGAAGAGATTAGATCCTAACCTACTCTTCCTCTTTGATTTTCAATTCTTGGCCATGGGAATACTTAATTGTCACATTCATTTACCATCCTTTGTTAGTAGTTTGAAGAAGTGGACAAAACATAATTGTTGATTTATTTTATGATAAAAATATGTTAACAAAAAATGAGCAATGCAAATATGCAACAATAAATTCAAAAGCTCAAGTTATATTTCTACACATTATTGTCAATGTTATCTTCAAATATAGGTTACAAATAAAAAACACTAAGGATTTATTTAACAATGATTTTGGTGTTCTTGGTCACATAAAAGCTCATTATGGATGTTATGAAATTGCAAAAAATGGCAACTTACATATCCACACATTATTATGGTTTAATGATTTTCTAGATCCCAACACATTTATACAAACATTGCATGATGACAATATTTTCGGGAAAATATGATTAATTATTTAAATGATATAATTACACAAGACATCAACCAATATAAACAACAAATACAAACTGCATCTATAACAATCTTGATAACATAGATCCTTGCACCACAAAACCATTAAATATTGAAGACAAAACCTTTACAACATTGTTCCAAAATGATTTTTTTTTTAAAAAGAATATATACAATGGACATGTATGTAATTTAAGATGTTACAAAACAAATGTTAATACATCAAAAAAATCATGCAAGTATAGATTCCTTCAACCTTTAATCAATGAAACTCATTTCAACATTGAGATGATACTTTTACACATAAAAAGAACTTATACATGGTTAAATAATGCAAATCAATGGATATTATCAGTTTCAAAACATAACCGTGATTTGAAATTTACAACAACTTTTGGCAAAGAAAATAGATCATTAATTTATTACATCACATATTATATCACAAAAATATCTATTTACACTTCACATATATTCTTTTTTGCAAATTGTAGTATAAAAATAAAAACAATAAATGAAAACCCAAATAATAATTATGATTCAATACACAAAAGTCAACATTTCCTCATTTGGTGGTTAAAATACAATAGGTAGTCAAGAAGAAATATCAACCACTGAAGTAATTAATTATTTATTGAATCTATTAGATCACATAACTGATCATGATTTCACTTACTTACTTTGGTATAGATTGCTAGAAATGTTGGAAACTTGTTTCAAAACATAATATAACCAAAAACATCCAAAATAATAATCCATTATAACTTACAAAGAAAAAAAAACATTTAATTATGATTGATGATTTGGATGATAACAATATTGACAACAATATCATTAATTATTGGCATGAAGAATTCCAATTAACTAAAAGTGATGAAAACATTCTTTTTGATCCAAATGGATGGTTGAATGACCAACATTTAACAACTACAATGCAAATATTGTATGTTCAAAAATTATAATTGTTAGGATACCAACAACACACACACACAATCATAAGAATTATACATAGATACCTAACCAATTGTCTTTAACATATTTTCATAAACAATAATCATTAGTTTGTAGTCCAAATACACACATCCCCACTAGACCTGCACTACACAATATATGATTCAAACATATTGATAACAAAAAAATTATCAAATTACATCATCCAATTACTAACTAACTTCATAAATGTAAAACACTTATTGTATTCATGTGCAAATGTTATACAAAATTGGACATTCATCTTGCGAACTTTTTACAATAACATATCCAATTGATATGACATTTGGATTCAACCCAAAAAAATCTACTTACAATGTAAAACAAATGTGATCACATTTGCATAACAACATAAATAATATAACTATATATCCATTCCCCAAATACTCACATTCAAACACACTATCAAAATGACATGGTAGATTGTCACTAGTAGTGCATAGCAACACGAAGCCCAAGTTTTTTTTTAAGGTGGGCACAAATATTTGTTAACCCATGGTTCAAAAAACTTGTAGGGTAAAGTTGTATGGGTTATGCATAATTGCAACATTACCACACAACTTACCTTACACTTAATTACCTATGGGTGGGGGACATTCCCAAAATGCAAGGTTGGATTTGGTAGCTACCACCTCATCCATCTTGGGCCCCTTTATATTGGAAATGGTCCCACCTTAGGGCTTTACCTTACACTTAAAGACCCTATGGGTGGGGGACATTCCCAAATTGCAAGGTTGGACTTGGTAGCTACAACCTCATCCTAGGCCCCTTATATTTGGGAACGACCCCACCAAGGGCTTTACCCTACACTTACAAACCCTTCACCTAAATAAATGGGAGGGCAATGAGGCCGGAAGGGCCAGTTGGCTGTGGCATTTGGTAGCTACAACCTCATCATATGCCCCTTATTTTGAGAATGGCCCCACCCGAGGGCTTTACCCTACAATTAAAGACCATGTGCCCTAGGTAATGTGAGGGCAATGAGGCTGCAAAGGCTCAGTTGATTGTGTTTTCTTTCTAGTTTTTTTTTCTATGAATTTGCGCTCATAGCCAAAAGTGACAATCATCCATAGGAAGATGTAGAAAGTGGCGATCATCCCTAAGAAGATTTAGCCAAATATGGATCTTTAATATTTCTTTATTTCTGGTTATACTGACAATAAAAACCTAGTATATAAATATGCCGATTTTTTTCTCTGTTTTTTGGCAACTGAAAACCTCGAAAACCACTTCTTTCTCAAAATTTTAATTTTCAGTTTCGCTTTTTGGCGAAATTTCGCCAGTAAAAAAGAAAGGCTGGAGCTTCCTTCCGGATGTGCATGGGCAGACGCGCCGATCGCCGCGCGCTTCCCCGCACGCACCATCTTCTCAAAAACCTCAGTAACAAAAAGCTTGCAGAAGCAGTCATGTAGACGCACCACCAGCTCTACCGCGAATTAGTTTTGGTGGCGGCAGCGTTGATGCCTTGTTACATTCGAGATTTTCCCGTTGTTTTTCCATTTGTGGGTGCATCGATTGTCGTCTAGATGATCGTGAGGACATATCAACGGCGGAATCGGATCGGGCGCAGGCTTTCCGATGGAGGTGGAGGAGATAGAACTTCGACGTCACAACAGGAGGATTCTTCTCGCCCGCCCTGGAGCAGCAGCTATCAGGAGGCTTTTCCATCGTCGTTGTTCCCGTCGTCGTCGCAGGTGCTGTAATTTAAAAAAAAAACAAATCTCGTACCCTAATGCCTCATGCTTGCTGCCCAGTTTATTTATTCTTTCAGAGATTCAAGGGAAACCAAACAAACCCCTGTAAGGATCTCGATAAGATACATTAGGGTTTCTTTTCCTGAATGGGGTCTCATCATGTCTGAATGTGAGTCTGCATGGGGGGTCTCATCATGTCTGCAGGAATCTGGCTGGTGGCAATCTGATCATGGAAACAGAGCACTGTTGTCCTCTGGCTCAGCAGGTGCACAGGAAGGTGTCGGGGCCAATTTGGTTAGGCCGAGATCCCTCACATGGACTTACCAAAAAAAACCCCACGAAGATTTGATGGAGAATTCTATCATGGACACCCACTCCATGATAGATGCAGAAGGCAGGTTCAGTCATGAGATAGAAGGTGGTGCAGCCAGGATAGAGAGTCTAATGCTGAATGGTGATTTCACAAGTTCCAAAAGCTTAAAACATAGGTGTAATTGGTCCCAGACAGTTATGTCAACAGGGATTTCAGGGGGAGCAACAACTCCTGCCACTTCAACTCTACTAGAAGCACAGGAATCAGGAGAGATGATGGAGCACATGGATGAAGCTAACTTTGCATTGGATGGCTTGAGGCCTGAACAGCCCCTGCAGATACAACGTGCAAGTCTCCAGTCCCTTCTCTCCCTCTGTGGTTCAATCCAGTGTCGACGTATCTTAAGGACTCACAGGTACATGTTCAGATCTCTCTATCTACATTGGATTGTTGGCTCATGCAGGCAGTCCCCTTGTGAAGTAGCTCAGGGTTTTTTCAAGTTTGTGGTGTCCTCATATTGTGGTGTCAAAATGGCAGTCTGGTGAAACCGTTGCTGGATGCAGTTGTGGCTCTTCCAACTGATGATTCACCATTGGCTTTGGCTGCAGCTGCTGTACTGTATTTTCTTGCACTGGATGTAAGTCAGCAGTGTCATCACTGTTGTGTCTTGAGTGCACAGGATTACACATCTAGTAGTGTTTCTGTTGGATAGCACGCATATGTGTATGTTATGCTGTAAGGATGTGCAAGCTACCTTTGACAGTCTCTGGGTGGGTTATGTGAACTTTAGATGTCCTTCAGTGGATCAGTGCCCTAATGGTGTGTGATTGCTGGCAGGGACAAAATGAGGAACTCTTTGACTCTACAGGCTGTGTACAGTTCCTAATGAGACTGTTAGGTTCCTCTCTTCCACAGCCACCCAAGAAGAGTCTGTTCAGTAATGGCAACAAGCTGGCAGGGCTGGGAGCTAGGATGAAGACTGGTAATGCAGGCATGGCAGCACTTGATCAGGGAGGTGCAGCAGTGGTTGCTGAAGTGCACAAACTGTTTGCAAGAGAGGAGAAAACTGATAACAGTCAGGATGAGGGGTGTGGATATCTGCTTGGACAGGAGTTGACTGCCAAGTGGCTGGCTTTACTGACTCTTGAGAAAGCATGTCTATCCACTGTTGTTCTTGAAGGTGCATGTCTACACCCACTATCTTGAGCTGATGGCATCAGTGGGAAGTAATTGCTGCTATTGCTGCTATGTATGATGAAGGTGATGGTCTGATACTTTGTCACACTCAGAAGCTATGATTGTGCTCAGTTCTTATCATACTTTTGTTGGTGTGGCCAAAAGTGCAAAATATTTGTTTGGTGACATGATGTGCTTTTGTGGGGTTTATCTCTGCAATAAAACCAAGAATATCCCCTTTGAATCTTATCAGGCTCTTGAGTCTGCTCATTAATCATTACTTGTATAATCCCTAGCCCTCAAAATCTGTGTGTTTGGGTAGAGATCTCAATATTTCATTCTTTGTGTCCTCTCACATCGATAAGGTAGGTCTCTCTTCTATCGTGAATCTCCCTCCTGTTATTGAGTCACTTCCTTCAATCCTCAGTAGATTTTGGTCTCCTCTGTAGTAGCTTGGAAGTGTGTGAAATCTTTGGGTCAACATTTATTCAATTTATGGAGATATCGAAAAGGTCTTGTGCCTCTTGGAAGTCCAAAACATTTTGAGTTGTGATTAAGCTCATTCCAAGTTCCTAGTTTTATTAATCCTCACTTCGCTCATGTAACTTCAGCTGACCTAACATTCTTTCAAGGCTGAATTTTATTGACCTTTTTTCACATTTGAGAGCTAGAATGTTATAGTCTGATCATTTCAGTTTTTTTGTTAGTTCAGAGGTCAGCTTTGACTTGGGGTATGTTTGGTTGAAGAATAAGGATGAGCTAATAAGCTCATTGCAGCTTGAATGAGGATACTATTGGCCTTTTTTATTAGAGATGTTTCTTGAGTGCTAGTCAATTTCATGACTGAGTCTTCCTGTTGCTTCCAGAAATGCAACAGAAACTCAGGATGCACATTTTGATCAATTGCTCACCAATTTTTTTGGCTGACTATTATATACTAATCTACACCCACTGTAGAGAAAAACAGTTATTCTTCAGAGTTGAAAAAAATTGTAAGAGGTAGGCCTAACCAAGAATGACTTCTATTTGGTGTGCCTGCCTTTGTAATCTTTGAAATGTCTATTTCAAAGAGTTCTTAATGGAAAGTGGGAGCTTTTCTAAGCCCACTTCGAGGTTTCCTTTTCCTTTCTTCGTCAGGTGTTTCCTTTTCCTTTTCTCTTTCTTTTTGTGTTACTCTTTCTTCTTGGGTTCTTCTGTCTTCTTTTCTTTTAGGTTTTGTTGAGCTAGCCAAGCTTCATGCCTGAGTTTTCATGTTACTGCAGGTCCTGTGACATAAATTCAGTATGTTTGCTTGATGGTTGACACTGACTGCCACGCATTGTCAAGAGCTGATGAAGTCAGTGGGATCTTATAGTAGGTGATCAATAGAATTCAAGTTGCTCTTGACATCCCTGAACATGTGTATGACTGTTGCAGTCATTCAAATGCTGCATAGTGTATGCCTTCCTATGGCTTTGTCTTAGATGCTTGCTTGTACAAGAGCAAACTAAAATGTAACAAAGCTTAACCTCAAATATTTGTTGCAGCTTCAATTGGGATCCTATTGACTTGTTTTTGTTTAGCTATCTCTCAATTGCTAGCCAACATCTGAGTCTTCCTTTTGCTTCTGAATCTGGCAGAAACTCAACACAGATTATTTTTAATGTCTTGCCCTTGCCCTAAGTTTTTAGCAGATTATAATATGCTTGTCTATAACCATTGTCAGTAGCTGATTAAGTCAGTGGGCGATTAATGGCAGCTAGTCACTACCATTCAGAATGAAGGTGATGGACCTGATACTCACATTCACAAGGTTATCACTTCTCTCATGTTTTGTTGTGTTTGTTTTGCTTTGGCTGGAACTTATATAACAATTTTTATTTTTTGAAGTTTCTCTCTTGAATCATATTGGGGGTAGGAGGTAAGCTATTTAGACCTGTTAGTGATCCATGGGCATCAAGAATTGCAATATTGCCTTCTTTGTTTTAACACATGAGCTGTATGCAGACACTTCTGGAGCTGCAAGGAAGGTGGATGGTTGCTTCAAAGAGAGGCTATGTGAACTTGGAGGCCTTGACACTGTTTGTGACCTTGCTGCCAGTTGCCTGTGTAACCTGCAGGTATGTGGCTGTTTATTTGCTGGTTCTATCTGGTTTTCCCAGATCTTCTTCAGAGGCATGTTCTGCTTTGATTATAGTGGGGAAAGTGCGGTTGAGAGAGAATTGAACATGATGTTTCGCTATGAGGAGACAAGGAGAGGTTATTGTGAAGAATTTGCGATTTCTTATTTGCTTTACAGCTTTTCAGAGCCTCTAGACCTCAGTTGGCATGTGAACCTCATCATGAAAAGATGGACCATAGTCCTTCTCTGGGTAGCTTGAAATCTCTCATGAGAAAGATCTCTCTTGCTGTATTTTGCATGGCTTGTATGTGAATTCATGTCAAGGTACAGTGGGTCATCATTCTTCTATCTATTAAAATCAGTCAGGTCCCTTCTTTCTTGATTTACTTGAGCAAAAACTCTACTGCTCTTGTGAACAACATCAGTACAATGAGACTAGTAAAGTAATGTTGGTTTTGCAGGATGCATTAGAGGGAGAAGAAACAGACAAAAGGAACAGAGATTTTAAGGCACTTGAGAAATGTGAGAAGAATGGAGGAGTTGGCATGCTTCTGAGGTGCTTGCGGGTCATTGAGAATGTTACCTTTCTCAGTGAGCTGAATCAGGTAAGCTTCCTCTGGTTGTAATTTTGTGTGGTTTGTTTGTGTTGGCAACATTTCCTGGTGCAGTTGCTCTTTAGACTGTTGATTGTGCAGTTGAATGGCATCTTTTCATTTCATGAGTTTGCTGTTGCACATTCACAGAGACATCTGCTAGAGTTGCGATTGCCAAGGCAGAAAAGGGATGCTCCAGTGTCATTCATTGGTCTTGTCATCAGCACCATAAAGATGCTTTCTGGTAGGGATGTGCTTCATCTTGTGAACAAGCATCAAAAAACATTTTGGCAGCCATCATGTGGATCCAATCATTCACATCTGGCATCATCCCTATAGTTGTATGTTGCTCTAATAACCTTTCTTGTTGTCTTAAAAGCATCTTCTGGGTTCCTGGTACTCTATATCAGTTGAAGTGGGGTTTGGCTTCTGAGCAGAGCTTTCTGATGGTCACAAGGAGATGAAGAAGGTTCTTGGAAGTCAACCAATTGAACTTGGTGTGACTGGCAAAGAACCTGGAACAATTAAGATAACTATTAAACATGCTTCTTCAAGTTTGGAAGGTATGCTTTTCATTTGCAAGAAATAACTAAGGGAATTGGAGACAAGTGAACAACCTGACTTTGATTTATTTTCTTGCCAATTTCCTTACCCTCCATGAGATTATGACATTGATTGAAGACTAATAATGTCATTATGTAAGGCTTTACCTGGTTCTGGATTTTAACTTGGGTTGTCAACAGCTCACAAGCTGCATATGAGGGCTGGAATATTATGTCAAGAGTCTGATGCAGTGCAGTATTTTTGAACTTGGTTACATGTAAGTGAAATAGGGTTCAAACACTGACCACTTCAGGGCATTGGCCAATGGGATCTTCGATGGCTGACAATGCAGTTTGACCTAAAGACACATTGTATGTTGTGAATATATCACTTCATTGTGTTCCAAAAAGTGGATTTCAGTGAAAGTTTCCAGTGTTAAGTATTTGGTTCTAACATTGATCTGTCTCTTCATTGCCTGCTAACATCATCACTGAGTCTTCCCATTGCTTCTGCTAACATGACAGAAGCTCCGGATGCAGATTTTGTAGAGTGGTCTGCCCAAAATTTTGGGTGGACTAGTATAGACTGATCTACAAGTCTGGAGCTGATGAAGTCCATGGGTAATCATGGCAGCTTGTCACTGCTATTCTTGATGAAAATAGGTCTGACACTTTGTGAGTGATTCTCATAAAGTTATGACTGCACTCATTGTCATGTTAGCTTCAAAGTGTCGTGAAGATTTCTCTGCATCCTCATAGATATGTTATAGCATTCAATTATTTCTCTCTGTGGAAGCAAAAAGTCACTCACTAGCTTCAAACATGAACCTTACAGTCCATGTTTGAAGTTAGGGGGATGTGTGACCTGAAAATTGTCAGTAGGTGAAATTTGCAGTATGATGCATTGGAATGGACAGCCATTGCAATCCTGACTCATTTAACTGGTTTTATTGCACAGATATTGAAACAAACAGTAGGGGTCATTTGGTTAAACATGACTCAGCTGGAGCCACCACAAGCCAATCGAAAGCAATTGCGGGTTTCTCCTCTTTACCTGATCTAGAGTATGAAAGCAGTGATCTCATGAAGACCGGCCCCAGTAAGTCTCTGTTCCGATTCAGGAAGCCTGTGCAAAATTTGGTGAGACCATCTAGTAGCATGCCACAAAAATGTAGCAATGCAATCAGCAATGGTAAACCACTCATGGAGCAGATGTTGGTGCATGCAAGGTCACAAGATACCCAGGAATTGGTGAGCCTTTCATGTAGCTCATGGTTCAGTAAACCACACACAAAACCTCAAAAAGTTTCCCTGTTGAAAAGGAAGGAGAGCACAAGAATGGAGGATTCACAGGACCCTTTTGCATTTGACGAGGTTGATCTTGATTTCTGTTTTGAGAAAGGAAGTAAGAAAAAAGGCCGGAAAACTGGAAAGGTGTTGCAGCTGGAGCAAGTTGGTGATGCCACCAGGGCTAGTAGGGAAAGAGGAGAAAATTCAGTTGCAAATAAAGATGATGGTAACGTGGAGGGGTCATTCAGCTCAGAAAGTTGTAGGGAGGCCAGCTCATATGCAGCAGTGTACACTGATTGTCTTCTATCTGCTGTCAAGGTATGCTATCACAAGACCTGGATAAGAATGTGATGAGAGGTGTTTACGAGTCTCCTTATCTTCTCTGAACAACTGGAACACCAAAGCTTACCTAGTAAATGTGTTTTATGTGTGCAAGGATTTGTCTGGGCTTCCTAAAAAATGCATGAGAAATTCTCATCATAAGCACATACATTTTTTTTCCTTCAGTAATTTGCTATGAAATTGTTGAGGTTTCTTAAGGGTTGAATGGTGGGTTGTATCATTGTTCACCAGGTGCTCATGAATCTCACAAATGACAACCCAGTTGGTTGTTTCCAAGTTGCAGCATGTGGTGGCCTTGGTGTAATAGCATCTCTACTAGTTGCGCACTTCCCCAACCCTCAATCAGGACCCCAAGAGGAGGGACAAGAGGAGAGGCTTGGAGGTGTGCAACATGGATCTTCTGAAATGCTGAAGGGGAAAGGTGGCCAGGCAGACCAACACTTGGATCTGGTGGTTGTGGCTCTTGGGGTGCTTTGCAACCTTGTGGAAAAGGATGAGGGGAACAGGTGTGTAGCTAGCAGATTTGAATTCATGTGCTTGTGTAAGGATAGAAGTTAGGGAATCTGTTTCTGAGATCAACATGAAGAGGACGTAGAATGGTGATTGATTATGTGGTATGCTGTAGGGCTCACCTAGCAACACTGGAGGTGGAACTACCTTCATATGTTATATTGAAGGAAGGAAGTGCATGGCATGACAGTAGCATGATTGCACTTCTGTGTGCATTGTTTCTGAGCAAGCATGGTGCTGGTGAAGCAGCAAATGCAGTCGAAGAGAAGATTGCAATGGAGGTGAGGCCTTGCTTGTCAGATTGGGATCCATAAAAGATTTCTATGCAGGCATTGGATTATACCTGGTAGAAAAGTACTTGTGGAGTGGAGAGAGGAATTGGATGCTCTGCTACATATTTCATGTTTGTGGACTCATGGGATATCATTTCTTGTAGAGGATCATTGCAACTGCCAGGAGCTGATGTAGTTAGTGAGGAGTGATAGCAGCTCACCACTGCTCTTCATGACAACCGTGTGATGGTCTGATACTCACAACATTATGACAGCATTTGTTCTTGCAGACAGACATTGAGGCAAAATTCAAGCAAGGGGAACGTGAAGCTGAAGATATGATTGTGGAGGCATATGCTGCATTGTTGCTTGCCTTTCTTTCAAGAGAAAGGTAAGAGGTTTTTCTTTGAATGCAATCTGTGACATACATGACTCTTATTTTTGCAGATCAAGGTTCAAGTCATTCCAGAATTTTCATCATTTCTCCCTCCATTACATTCTTTGTATTCTGAAGGTTTTGAATTTAGTTGTTAATTTTGATGGGCTGTAGTGACAGGGCTCGTCTGGCTATTGCACAATTTCTACCAGGGGATGATTTGACAGTGCTTGTACCTGTCCTTGAGCAATTTGTGGTAAGTTACACTTTGAATATCTATCTCCTTGAGGAAATTCTCCTGAGTGAGGAATGCTTGAAAATATTTGGAAAGTGTAGCTTCTTTCTATATGGGGGTTTGCAGTTTAAAATGGTTTATGGATCTGGTAGAAACACTCGGAGATTTTGTGTCCAAGACCACTGCAGTTTTGAAGCATATCTTACTGCCAACAAAGTTGAATGCCTAGTCTAATTGTGTCTCAGCTTAGATGGCACTTGAAGCAGGACATTTCTGTTGCTTTGGTTGTTTATTGAACAGACTCGTGGGGTATGTGTGGTGCAGGCATTCCACCTCTCCTTGAACATGCTATCTCAAGAGACACACAATGTGGTCAAAGATGTGATTGATTCCTGTAGACAACCTTTGTTAGTGATGCGATTACTAGTCTGACAGAACTCTGATACATTGCTAGATGAGTTGTAAACTACCTGGGAGTAAATGGACTTTTGTACAGTAGGGAATTCAGATCAGTCCTGCTCTTGAAGATCCCATCTGCCAAATTTTACAGTTGCTATGAGTTGCCATTTCAGTGGCACTTGAAATCATGCAGGTTTCTTTAATGTCTTTTTAAGAGCAAAATATTGATGCAGTTTTTGTGAATCAATTAAATTTTACTGTTAAGATGGGTAGGGCTTTTGCCAGGTGTTCAGCCAAGGAGGGGGGGGGGAAAAAGAATTGTTTCATAAATTCAGAAAGTCTACAAGAAATTCATTAACTCCTCTCGGCCAAGCTGAATTACTGTTAAATCCAAACTCTTCACATCTTACTTAAAAAACTTGATTATGTAAACTGGTGAAAAAGTGACTTAGAAAAGCCAGACAACTCATGCCAATAATGCACAGTGAACATGGCACAATTGTCCATATTTTTATCTTCTCCCTGAATAGCAAATCCCTATTGAGTTTCAATGACTGAACACATGAGGATAAATTTACAACAGGGCTGAACAAAGTTTCACTCAGGAACTCTGGGAGTGATGTGTCTCTCAAAGAGGTGAATTGCAACAGCTTGACTAAAACACAAACATCACTCATCTGCTCAACTACAGATGACTCCCTGGGCTGGGATAACCTAACACTGTCAAGTGGTGCAAATTGGCATCAAATCACACAAAAGTAGGTTTTGGCTGTGGAACCGCAAAGTTCATCTGACCTAAAAACTCAATGTTCTCCAATACCAAATATGTTTGTTTCTACTGAACAATAAGAACTGTAAACTCTCTGACTGATAGTGTTTGCAGAAGATAGAGCTCCAACATTGAGAGCATAGATGAGGCAGCCCCATTGTCTCCATATGTCAGGAACTATACATGAGAGATGACTCCAGTCATCAATTTTATACCTTTGGAAACTCAGACAGTGCAAGTGAAAAAGTGTTCTTCTCTTTGTTCGTTGGACATAAAAGAAATGAAAATGTGATGAAAAGTACTGAATCTTGTTGGAAACCAACGTCAATGCAGACATATGAGTTTCATACAGAGCAACCAAGAGTACAAACCTAACTAAGAGACATTACAAGCAAATGTTCTAAGTCCTGGGTCTAACTCGCCTGCCATTGGCTTCAGTACCCTCAGAAGATTGACCCCACACACTCCTGTTGCGGATTGATCCTGTGGCTCCACCTCCACTATCTTCATGTACACCAGCCACTGTTTTCAACAACTCAGACTGTAGTGTTGGACAGCTTTTCTGTAGGTATTCAAATCCATCTGACTGCATAACTGCTGCAAGATTTGATGCAGCAAACTTGAGGCACACAGCCTTTAGCTCTGAAGCATGGTGCTGCTCTGCAAGGGCAAGAGTAGTGGCCACTGTATCGGTACTCACATTCTCACACAGCTTTGACTCACATAGAAGCCGTAGCCGGTCAAGGCCATATTGGTCTGCTGCTGCCAATAAGTGTTGAGCTAGTAGAGTGGATGTAGATAATCCACCTGATAGTTCCTTTGTGTCAGGTAAGACATCCTTGTAAATAAAATGCAGCAGGGCCTTAAATACCTGTCATATGCAACCACAACAAAAAATTGCAGTTTCCAGAGAGAAATGCAAACAATGGACTCTGGTCATCCTTGACATATTTCACAGGTATTGTGAAAAACAAGACAAGCTACAGACCTGGAGATGCAATGCAACAATTCCACTAGACATATCTGAATCAACTGATTGAAGGTGACAGAAAAACTGTGAATTCAACCAGATAATGGACACCCATGAGAACAACATAAAAGAAGGTCTTAGAGTTTTGCACACAGCACACAAGTCGTCTGTCACATGCAGCCCAAGCAAATTTCTGAGTGATGAAGGGGTTAGGAGAGAAGTAAAGCAACAACTTGGGAACTGAAGATAGATCCCTCTTTTTCTTCCTTATGAAATTTACTAAGGTGACTTGTGATTCACCTATGCTTGTGTAGGTCACGAATAGGTACTGAAAGAAATGTCAAGTTGCTGTAAAAGAGATCAGAATGAGGGTTTGAAGGAGTTAGGGTTATAATAGGTGAGCGCGGAATCTTGGACGAGACTCGTCGATTCGTGGGTGAATAGACGCACACACACGCCTCGATGACGATTTGCATCTCTAATGTACTTGAATCTAAAAAATCAGACAACAAGAGTTTAAGGAAAAAAATTACATACCGGGGCCTCAATGTCGGCAATCTGCAAGTTGCTGCTGTTCCGTTCCCGCATTGGCCCAAACAGTTGGGCTTTGAAAACAGGTGATCGGGCCGCCAACACAAGCTTATGCGCATGGAAAACTTCGCCGTCGACCTCGAAAGCCACATCCATGCCCTCTCCGCTTTCCAACAGCATGCCGAAGTGCTGGCCTAGGTCAGGCTCCGGAACGGGGATGGAGTACAGCCTAGGCCCTTGTGTTGACGAGACAACCACACCCACTGTACACGTGATGGCTAAGCTATCACTCTTCAAGAAATCCGAAGTCTCCAGAAAAGCTCGCCTGAAGAACCGCTTGTAACCCCACATGGAGCCACGATACTTAAGCGTGTAAGGCCCACTTTCCAACGAACGATCAAAGTGGCTATGCACCTTATGCTTACCTTTGCCGCTTTGATCCAACATCGTCAACTCGAAAAGCGCCCGCACGTCCGTCCCTTCACTGGCCAAAGCTATGAAAACAGACACATATAAGGAATTATCTTCCGCGTTCTTCCCATCCGGATAGAAGTAAATTGCCCACTGGTATCCACCAACAGAGAAACTCTCGCTCGCGATATACTTCCCCACTCCCATCCCCTTGGCCAACGAGTATCCATTAATCGTAAAATGATGAGAGCCGTTCACGGTTTCCGTCACGCATCTGGATCTACTGTTTGTGCTCCCCGCTCCTGTGCACGCCATAGGCGTCCTTGCCATCCCTTTTCTCCGTTTCTTACATACCCTAGGTTATCTTCCCCTCCCCACCCCCTACAACAACACTCAATCACTCACTCACTCACTCACTCACTCACCCACTCTCTCTACTACTTCCAACTTTATTTCCTTCCTTCTCCCCCTCCTCTTTTTCCTCCTCTTCTTTCTTCCCCACCCCACGAACGCCACAACCCAATGCTTGCGCGAGCGAGCGAGCGAGAGAGAGAGAGAGAAAAAGAGAGTTCACGAAGCGATGGCGATGGCAAATCCCTAACTCTTCAAAACCCAACGTTCTCGTCCCTCTCGTACTTTACACAAAGCTACGTCCCCAACACGCTAACGTAAAGTCATTTCATTTCAGCAATAAGCGCCAAATGTTGCGCTAATGTCGGCCTCCTTCTCCAATTAGACTAACCTTCTTCTTATTATTAATCTTGTCACTAATTTCAAACCTTTCCTCACTAATCGTATCTCTCTCTCTTGGGGGACAGGGCGGGGGATGTTACAGGCAGCTGTCATTAAGAATCGATGAATGAATGAGAAATTATGTACTAATCTTTTCACTAATTTCAAAAACTGCCTTCACGAATCCCATCTCTCTCTCTCTCTTTCGCTTGCGCGGCGGGTGGGGTCGGGCCGGGTGGGCTCCTCCTGATTCAGGCAGCAAGAATCAATGGATGAATGAGAAATTATGTACTAATCTTGTCACTAATTTCAAAACTTGCTTCACTAATCACATGTCTATGGGGGGGAGGGAGGAGGAGCGGTGGGGTTATGATAGAGGCAGCAGTAATTAAGACTCAATAGATGAATGAGAAAATGTGTACTGTGTGTGCCGCCGGCATTTGTTGGTGGTATTTGATGTGCGTCTTTTTCTTTCTGGCTTGGCTGGGCTGGGCTGGGCGTCTGTTTGTCTGTCGTCCTCGTCCTTCCTTCCTTCCTTCCTTCCTTCCAAGTTCCTCAACATCATTCCACTTCCATCATCATCAGCCTTCTTCGTCCGTGCTGTGCGCCACCAATTGGCATTGAAAGTAGTTGTGAAAAAGCCATGAAACCTGCTCTGCTTTGTTTGTTGCTGCTGAATCCTGACGACTCACTCTTTTGACCTCTTTCTTTTCTTCACTTTTTTTCCAGTTGCACTGTCTACAAGTGACCAGTGTTCTTTTTATTTTACTTTTTTCAATTTTTTTAAAAACTGGAGCGTCAGTATCGAGAATCTCAACTCAAGGGGGGGTCCAGCAATAGAATGGCAACATCCCAAAAAAATTATTAAAAAAATCTTTGTAGTCTGGCTACATACAACAATATGGAATAGACGTCTAGCGAACTTGAGTCAACTTTGTTACAATTCAACAAAAATAAATAAATAAATAAAATTTGACGATTTTTTTTCCAAAAATAAGGAATATTGCTATGATATATTCCCTTTCTCAAAAATGAATTCACAACAATGCAAAATTTCACACCCAAATAAAAAACAAGGGGTGTGTGACCATTGTGGATTTGTCATTTACATTAAAAAGTATCTTAAGGCAAAAGAAGAATTATGGAAATTCAAATATTTCACCATGCAAAACTATAATCTCCAAAAAAATCCTCTAAAAGAAACCAAAAAACCCTTCAAGATATCACAACTCTAGGCTATAACTAATCTCACGTTTCAACACAAGCCAAAATATCATCTTTCAAAAATCCAGGCATCAAAATAGACTTACTACCTAGGGGCCAAAGTCCATGAAGCTGCTATACTCTATAATGAATCTAAACACAATATCCTTGCGTTGAGAGGCAAGGCCAACAAACCCTGCTAGGGACCATCGGCTTAAGTTGCCTAAAGCAAAAGTCATAGAGTATACAATAAGGACCTCAATCAGGACTGTTCCAGGAACGAAGGCCCAGTGGGACACAGGAGTTCAGTGCAAGACCTGAAATTCCGGGAACATCTCGGTCTGAGGTCCTCATTAGTGTAAAGATCTGGTAGAATTTTAAACGGCTGCGATTCGTTTGAAAATGCACTAGAGGCAAGAGGCAGTACTTTATTTGCATAAGGTTCCTAAAAAGGAAGGGGTTGCTTTGGGAATGAGGACCTTGCATGAGGTGGATCGTGGGAGCCAAGTGCAAGACCCATGTTCCCAAAACAACTCCCTTTTGAGTCCTTTAAAGGATCTGCTAAAATTTCGTTCATTTGAGCAAAGAGAAGAGGGACCTTACACATATGGGGCATCTTCTATTGAGATATGAAGGCAAGGCAAGGCAAAGGTTACTGAGTGTAAGGCAAGGCCCCTCGGGGCTCCACTTCGTTAAGTTAGCTGCTCTTTCTGTTTCCTCTTGTATGAACAACAAGCACTGTGAGGTATTTCCTACTGGATTTGGAGGGCACAATATATGTGTGCATAGCTGAAGAGGGATATCAAACTTACACTTTAAAAGTGGGAGGGATCTCACACCTATCATAGGGATCTTACACCTGTAATAGGCATAAGAACCTACCCCTTCTTAGGCCTCATAATTGACATATGTTGAGGTTCATCTGGTGTGTTGTGATGGGTACCCCCCGCCCCCCCCCCCATCCTGTGAGTGGCACCCATGCATAGCCATGCTCCCCGGTGTAAAGAAATTTCAGTCCCATTCTTTACACTGGGTAGGCTAAAGCCCTTGGAGAAAGGCTGAGCAGAAATAAGGAACCTGCTTGGCTCTGCCTCATGCAGGTCCCTTATTTTCGCACGGCCCTCCTCCTAGGGCTTTACCCGACACTAATAACCCCCGAATTATATATTGGGCTGCTTTTAGATATGATTAATATCCTTGCCTTAAATCAAATCAAGAATTCTGAGTCCAAATTTAGCATTTCCTGGGTTCAATATAGCGGCTAGCCCCCACTGAACTTGACATTTTTGGTGGTTTGCTCTTTCTGTTTGAAATGACTGACACTTTGAAGTCTGAAGTCTGAAGTCTGAACCCAATTTGAACAGAATTGACCATTTTGTTCTCTACTCAAACATTCATAATATCTAAGGAATCATCAAAGAACAGTTACTTTCTAAAGTTGACCTATTTCGACATTGCTGCATGAAAGAAGGGGAGATGACTTACAGAGAAGCTTCTTTTAGTGATGATGGATGAATGTTTATAAAGGAAAACTAGATTGCAGAAGGTGGATGGAGGATGATCCCCTCCTTATGCAGATATCTCTTCCCAAAGCTTTTTTTCTTTTCCCCCTGTTTTTTTGGGAAGCACACCAGCAGACCTGATCTGACAAGCCATTGGCAGCCCCAAGTCAAGCTCATTGGCAGAGGGCCTTGCAGGAGTTTCACCTGCACACACCACTGGGTTTGAAACTGGACAGTACCATCTCTTTCACAGCTTTGAAATTTTTACTTTTCTGTTTCAGAGAAAGAAGCAAAACAAAAAATAAAATGAAAAGAGCAAATGAAAAAATTATTCAAATCAACACTCAAAAATGGATTTTGACTACAATTGTCGAGATTGGAAAAGAGAAAACCTTGTCAACAAAGATGTCCTATTTATCCCACATAGAAATAGGCTTGTAAAATATGTGTGGAAAATATGTGTTATTTAAAGCCCTAGGGAGAGGGTATTCTCAGAATAATGGGCCTGTGCAAGGTGGAGCTGAGTCAGCCCCTTATTCTGAGAATGCCCTCCCCTGAGGGCTTTACCATAGGTAAAGCACAACTACTGAACATTCTAGAAGCCCCTTCCCACAAAGGGGGTAAGAGCTACTACTACCAACCTACTTAATGCATGCCTACCCTACCACTACTCTATGCTTACCCTAAACTTTATCAAAATAGTCATTGTGTTGTCAAATGTCGTCTTAGGTTACATCCTATAAAGAAAATGAGCAGGTGCTTTTGCCATTTTGATGACAAGTAGGTGAGGCCCCTTTCCATCACTAGATTCTCATTCTAGAGCTTTTGCAATGCTCACTTTTGTTATTGGAGAACTGTTATGTTCCATCGTTGTTGATCTTTTTTTTGTGTGCTACTCCATTCACTAGTTGCTGATATTGGTGGAGACATATTTTCTTCTTTTGTATGAAAACATGACACATGGTTTTGTTAAGGTTAAAAAGGGCACTTGCAATGGTTTGATTGGCTATATTGATTAATTTATTTTTGTTTTAGGTATTTGAAGTGTGTTTCAAAGGTGTGTTCATTGATTATCATTTGTTTGTCTTCAATTTCAATTTGTGTAGTGTTCGTACAATTCATAGTTCGATTGATGACTTCCACCATCGCCCTACTGCTATTGTTAATTGTTTCAATAATTGGTGAAAAGATATTACTTCACTTCCATTCAACCATTATATTTGCAAGTGCAATGAGGGTTTTCAAGAGCTTTTCCATTGCTTGTTGATGTTGTGGAGTTTAAACATTTGACAAATTGACAAACAACATTTTGCAACAATGAATGTTTTTTGAAAGATCATTTAGGAACTTATAACATTCACAAGAACTATAATTGTTTCATTGCCATCATTTGTGAATTGTTCATCTACCATATTATCATCGCCAAGAATCTCTTGCATGAATGTTCATTGTGGTTATGTCGAACTTTGATCTTCCTATGTATTTGATATTAATGTAATGGAGTTTGTTTTTTTATCAACTTACAAATCTTTGACATGGAATGGAATGTTAACACTCCTTTTTCCTAGAAATGCCTCTATCGTTTCATAATATTCATGGTTGAGTTACCTTGGTAAGTGCACCTTGTCACAATCATTAGCAATTAACTCCTAATAACAAGTGTTGTGGCTAACTACCTTGTGGTAGTTTACAATTTTCTTGTAATATGAATGAAAGACATTCCATTTATCTTTGCATGTCTTGGCATTTCATGGCATTTGTGTGTTGATTATGTTCCGAAGCTAATTGGTAATCTTGGCCCATGTCTTTGCGCAATATGAACCATATGAGATCTTAGATCTATGGATTCCTTTTATATAGCATACTCCGCATGTTTGCACTTGAGTGCAAACACTTCATTGTGTTCCTAATTTGTTGGGCATTATTGAGTACTATTATTGTCATTGGGTCCTCCTTTTGAAGAACTTCATTTTTAAGAATAATTTAAGGGAATTCACTAGTAAGAAACCCCACTTTTCTAACCAAAAGGTTTCAACCACATGACATTTGCAACTATGGTTTTTTTTTAAAGATTTTGTGATGTAGCCAAGGTGGTGACCATCCAAAAACTATTTTAGCCAATTTTCGCTACATGCCAAATATGAAACTAGAAAAATAAACAAGATCCTTTTATATTCTTGTCTACTTACAAGAACTTCTTGTAAAAAATCTAATAATTTGAATTTTTTTCTTTCCAAAGTTTTGCGAATTTGGACCATTTTTCCCATGAAAAATCATTTGTTTTGGTCAAAATCACATTTTTCAGGTCGAATATTTGTTAAAGTTTGCCAATAAAAAAATTGTTTCTAATTATGATATTTTTTCACTTAAAAATAAAATTATGGTAATTACGAATTAAACCAATTCATCTACTATATTGGTATATAGTTGAAAGCATTTTTCAACTAGGTGGATATTTGCTGAATATTTTCGACATCAATAATGTTTCCAAGTTGAACACCCAACTATGTTGGTAAACAATGTGAAACATGTTTCAATTAAGAGGCCATTTTAAAAATATTCTTTGCATCTAAGGTTCTTTAGTTGGCATATAATTAAAACATTGAGTAATGTTCAACTATTTTGATGACATCATCAACACACATGTATATATAAATGATAAAATGTACTAAACGATGGATGAAATGCAATCTTGTTTGAAACTTTGTTGTGACAATTTGTTTCAATGGCGACAGTTGTACAATTAATAGGCAACTTCAATTTTATGCATATAATATTTTAATATTTATTTAAAATAATGATAAAATTAAATTATATGTAAACTTTACTTGCATAAATGAATGGTTATTTTGTGCACATAAATATTAAACTTTAATTTCTAAAAAAAAGTTAAGGAAATTTTGAAATATATGTTGATAATAATGTTAATGTCCAATACTTGTAATTTATTATTTCTATATAGATCATTACAACACATCAAATAATTATACATAATTAATAATATCATGAAATTGTAATTTTTATCCATTTATACATATATATGATATTTCAATATTTGTTTAAATTTTTGATAAAATGCATTAAACATTAAAGTACTATGTGTCATTGTCTTGAGTGTGAAAGTATTCAATTCAATTTTCCTTCCAAACCTTTTTTTGGAATTTTTTTGAATTTCTAACAACAATACCTACTAAAAATTGAATAATATTGTTCACATTTTAGGTCTCAAAATTATGAAATCAACTCTATTAAATTAAATTTGGTGAAGGTTTTCCAACAATATCATAAACACCCCCAAATTCCATTATAGTTTTCAATCTTGGTTTTATTTAAATTTCAATGAAAATTTGGTTCAATAATCAATAACAACCACACCATAACTCCAAAAATTTTACACCAAGTTAATGCACCCTTGTTCATTGAGAGCTTTTTGATGGTAAGTCCCATAGTGTATCCTAAAACATCATGGTTTGGGATATTTCATTATGACAAAACAAAACAAATTACCTTCCTTCATGGATAGATAACATAACCTATGTTGTTGGCCCCAAGTGTGAACACACTCAATTCATTTTCTCTTCTAAACCTAGTGTTTTGTAATCTATTTAAATTTTCAACAACAAACTTCACTAAAAGTTCAATATTTCCACACCTCAAGTCTAGAAAAGTATGAAATAAACTTCATTAAATTTGATTCAACAACTATTTTTTAACAACACCAAGTACATCGTTGAATTCCAATGTAATCTTAATTTATGATTTTATTAATGTTTATTGAAAAAATGGTTCAATAATCAAGAACCTTTGCAATATTGTAGCTCCACAAATTATCAACACAAGTCAATGCATCCTTGCTCATTGATAGGTTTTCAAAGATATAATAGCATTACATGCATTTTGGTTTGGGAGGTTTCAACATGACAAAACAAAACAAAATAATCTACCTACTTTCATAATAAATTAAACTACATGGAAATTGTATTTTTATAAAATGAATGGTTATGCATGATGTAGATAATTTTCATGTGCATAAAATAGTAAACTTCAATTAAAAAATAAAATGTAATTTTTTTTGAAATATAAGTTTGTAATAATGTAATGTGTATTAAACATACACATAATTTATTATTTCAATTAGATCAAATTTTTAGTTTACAACATATCAAAAAATGACACATAATTAATAATTTTGTGGAACTTGAATGTTTGTTCATTTTTTATACACATGATATCTTAATATTTTCTTTAAATTGTAATAAAATTTCATTAAACATTAAACTACGTGTCAATTTTATTTGTGTGAATTTTTTTGTGCATATAAATATTAAAATTTAATTTCAAAATAAAATCTAAAAAAAATGAAATATAAGTCAACATAATAATGTGTATCTTCACTACATGTGTACTTTATTATTTCTATGTAAATCAAATGTTAATTTAAAACAAATCAAGTATTGATAATTAATAATTTTATGGAAATTCAATGTTATTTGATTTTTATACATATGATGTTTATATATATATAATGAAATGCTTTAATTAATTACTCAACTACATGCAAATGTTTTTTTGTATAAATGAATGGTTATGTATGATGATTTTTTTTTGTCCATATAAATATTACACTTTAACTTGAAAATAAAATTTAAAGAAAATTTGAAATATAAGTCAACATAATAATGTGTATGTTCAATACATGCATAATTTATTATTTGTATGTAGATTAAATTTTTATTTACAACATATCAAGTAATGATACATAATTAATATTTTCTTGAAATTTTAATGTCTATTTTAATTTTGGTAATCAATTAATAATTTAATATTTAATATTTATTATTCTATGAAATTTCTAAAATGATATTATTTTTTAAATGATAAATGTGTTTAATTATATAATTGTAAAATTAAAAGTGTCTGACGAATAATTATTACAAGTAATCAACATAATTAACTAATAATAGGCTAGGTAGAAAATTAGTTTAGCTCTAGTCCTCATTAGGTTTAGACTAGTTTGTAATTTAGTTGGAATTAAATTACAACTAGATTACAACTAAAATGTTTATCCCATATTGTTTGGCTTCCAATTCAAAAATCCAAACTATATAAAGGAGTGCATTAAGATTGTTGGAGACACATAATAAACATGAAAATGTAATAGCCATTTGGGATAATCCAATAAAAAAGGCTCAACTTTAAAGGTTAAACCAAATGAAATACAATGTTATTTGTTAAGTGCCATTTGGCCTAGGTCTAGACTTAATTTATGTTTAGGTTAGGTGGCCCATGTTTAAACACCACATGGCCTAGCCTATGGATGTGGATGTACCATGTGCCATGTGCCATTTAATCATTCATGGACCCCAAACTTTGTAAATATGCCACATGTCATTTAATTATTTGTTAACTTTAAACTTTGTGAATGTGTCATGTTTCAACATTGTGGGTGTGCCACATGTCATCAAACCACTGTCCAAAAATTTGAACTTAAATAGTTGAAAAGTTCAACTTATATAGTTACAACCTAATTGAAATTGCAATTGGAGTTTTGGCCGACATCATGCCAAGTCACCAAGTGAAATCCATTCACCAGTTGAAAGTACTTGACAACAATTTTCGACTATAGTGGTATGTAGTTTGCAACTTAAATGGTAAATAGTAGTTATGTTGTGGTGTTGATATGTGGTTGACACTTTCAACTAGAATGTCATTTTCGATTAATAGTTTTCAATTTTTTAAAATTTGTAGTTGAAAAAAATATTTTCTAGTTGCAAAAAATACTTTGCAATTACACATGTTCCTTTTAACTATGTTTTATGGTTGAAATGTAGTTGGAGACATAGTTGCAAAAAAGGGGCTTTTCTACTAATGATTGCATCCATTGATCACAAATTGATTCATTTGTGTCAAACACTCGTAGGTGTGTGTTAAAGGGAGTGGAAAAAGGTTGAATGCAAATGAATGAAAGAATCTCGAGAGAAAAAGTGAAAGAAGGTGTAGTGCATAATAAAGAAGAGGGTTATAAAAGGCTTGTAAAGCTCTTAAATTTCTATTCTTGAGCAATTTTGGAGTTGGCGAGTTGTTGATAGTATACTTGTTGAAAATTTATGTTCATAATTTACCATTGTCAATAGGGGTGGGAATGTACATTTTTTGGAGATTTTGAAATAAACATGTTGGTAGCTTATCACCACACACTATCACAAAAGATAGTGAGTATGATAGTAATCCATGTGTGCATTCCACGTAAATTATTTACTGATTGATGGATGCATTGTGTGAATAATTTACATTTGCATTTACTTTACTAACACCTATATCAATATGTGTGAACATAGCATAAATATGAAAAGTTCTTCCTCTTAGTATAAGTTTCATGGTTATAAGGTGCCTTTTACAAGGTACAATGTTTTAAGAGTGGTAAAAATATGGGTTTTTGAATATATGGATTTTGATTATTAAAAGGTGGAAGAAGTAGTGATTTTTGAAAACAAATAACTTCAATTTTGTGATTTAGTTGACATTACAAAAAAATCATGGTCATTTTTACTAGAAAATTTAGTAAAAAAAAACCCAATTTAGACAAGTATAAAAAAAACCATATGTCATTTTGGACAAGTCAATTTTGACATGTTTGTTGTGATTAGGATGGTCATTTTGATCGGCAAAGTAATGGACCATTTGATCCATTAAATTTATGCCCATATTTAGATAATTTATTTTAAAATATTATAAAATTATATTTTTGTGGTAGGTAGGTAGGTCATAAAAAGGCAAGCATGCAGGTGGTAGCCTAACTTCACTTACCCTACCTTACTTTATTTCACCTACTTAACTTATTTAACCTAACCTACCATTTATTTTAACCCCTAAACATGTACATAGGTTACAAGTATTAGGAATTGAACCTTTGACCTTCCCATTGATAAACCAAGTCCTTTACCAATGGACCACACCATCAAAAGGGTGTTCAACTTTTGTTGTTAATTTGACATGTTTATTTCAACACACCATTACAAGACTATGAAATACATAGGCAGGAACATTGTGGGAGGTAGGTGAATAGGTAAGAAGGTAGGTAAGTAGGTAATACTTTTAAATATGTGAATGGGTGGGTAGGTTGGTAATACATTTAAGTAGGTGGGCGGGTTGGTAGGTACGTAGGTAGGTTGTGAGATTATAGGTGGGACATAGGAGGTAAGTATTTAATACTTATGTATAGTGGGTTAATTTATTACCTAGCATAAGATGTCCCATTTGATTAAAAAACATTGATTGTTTTGATTAATAATGTCAATTTTTTATGTTCAATTTGACTAAATGTTTGACTCTATTAAAACTCATTGACCATTTTGACTAATGATGTCAATTTCATCACAAACTTATTGGGTTTCATAGGTTCATACAAATTCTATGCAAAATCTGGTTTTTAGAAGTTTGTACAAAAATTGTATGAATTATATATTATGGTTAATATGAACAATATTTGTATGTATTTGATATTTTATATGTTCAAATGGATGAAGCATTGTTTTTGAATGAAATACATGAATGTTCATGTTAAATACACAAAAATCACATAGTTTTATGCAAAATTACATCATGATAATTGTACATATTTAGTTAAAATGTGAATTGTATGTACTTCACATCAAGACATCATAAGTAGAAAAGACACATCACTTTTACATTTTGAAGCCCATGGATTTTGCATTAACATATTGTTTTACAATTTTTTCATAAATTCTATTGAAATTTCATGATATTATAAGTTTGTGATGTTTTTTATGTTCAACTTGATTATATGTTCCATTTGACTAAGGCTCATTAACCATTTTGACTAAGGTTCAACTTGAATATATGTATATGTAAAATAAGTTGTTCTAGTCAAATTAATTGGCCAAAAAATACATGCTTCAAGCTTTTAATTTAAATGTACATGTCCATTAAGGAATAGAGTCAACTTGAACCATTGAAAAACAAAGAATTTTAATAATGCAAGGTGATGATTAATAAAAAAAAAATTCCAAATTTTTGCTAAAGCAAATGTTGTAATCAACCATTAGAATATTGATCCAAATTGGTTCCTGTAAAGTATGGAAGTTGAAATTTGTAAGGATGATCCTTTTATTTCCCTACTTGTTTGTTTTAGCTTGAGATAAATTTCAAGCCAAAGAGGTCTAAATATGGCAAATTATTCCAAAGAATAAATGAAGTTTGTGATAAGAAAATTTGGAGTTATGTTGCAATTTGGTGAAGTTTTGTGCAAAAAAGAATCGGTTGGTGGTGATCAGCCATAAACTGATTTAATTTGGCTATTAAAAAATCGAAAAAAATCTTTTGAATATGTTCATACTTTTGGTTATTTACTTGAACCATGTATAGAAATCCAACAAAATATGCAATATTACTGTTTTTGGGCAAATTTTAACAATGTTTTTCAAAGAATCATTAATTTTAGATCCAAAAAATTTCAGCCCATTGGAAAATTTCACCCAGAAAATAATGTTTGGAGAGACAGGTTGGAATTTTTTGTGTAATTTTTAGACTATGTCTAGAGGCTTGGGATTTTTTCCTTTCAATTATGGGGTTATTTCTACAATTTGGGCAGTGTTTTGGGCGGGTAGAGGTGGGGATTTTTTCTAACCAAGAAATAGGCCCTTTGGATGGGAAATTTTATATATATATATTTTTTCTTACTTGCTTGCTAAAATAAAAGGGGGGAAAGAACTATCAAGTGGCTGATTTGTTTTTGCCCAATGTTTTTTTGAATTAAAAAAAAGACTTTTTCTTAAAACAATGTTAGTCGTTTGTCGAACAAAGTATCTGGTAGTCATTTCATAGTATTTAGGAGGAAAGTATTAGGTAGCCACTTGATAATATTTCCCTTTTCAATTTGTTGTTGCTAAATAAAGTATTGAATGGTTACCCAATAATATTTTCCAAGTTTTCATACAACCCAAATTATTCATACACAAATGTTTTTGATGATGCTGTGATGCAAAAATTGGAAATAAATAAATAAATTACATATATATATATATAAATTTGGGTGTGTAATTGATATTGTTGGAAAGCCTTGAATGATCAGTAAGAGATATTAAATGTTGAATTTTTTTGAAAATTGCATAACAAATAAAAATTCATTTTTTAATGAATATAAAAATTGGAGCTAAAGTAATTTGAGTGTGCTCTTGTTATTGTTGGAAAACCTTCAATTATTAGAATTCAATGGTGGTGGTTTCATAAATTTTAAACGTACATTCAAGAAATATTGAATTTTTATATCAAAAAATTAGTAATGAATGAAAATGCAATTTTGATTGGAAACAATAGTAGAAAAATGTCAAATTGTAACTAATCGGTCTGCAATTACATTTGATTGTCAATTAATTGTCATTTGCAATTAACATTGATTACATTTGTGACTGAAAATCACATCACATTTTTTTGATCACATTTATGATGATGTTATGACTATTGGGTTTTTCATTCTTCCAATGGGATGATTTTTCACATTATTTAATCCTAGAAGGTCCTCATATGCCCCATTACTTGCAAAAGTGACAAAAAAATGATAATAGTATTTATCTATACATTAAAATATGTATGTTATTAATTTTGTATAGGGTAAGTTATGTGTTTTATGGTAACTAACAATTATGTATAGTAAGCCTTATGTCTCTACATTACTTAATCCAAATTCACTAAGGTAATATATATGTGTTATTCTCATGGATTAGTTTGGCATGATTTGTAAAATTATTAATGTACATTAGCCCAATATGAGGCTATTTGTAAAAGTGGCATTACATTAGTGATCCATAGGTGTATATATGTATATTTTGAGATTATTAAAATTATATTGGAAACCCAGAAATCATGTTTTAAAATTAAAATTAAAACTAAAATTAAATTTTTTACAATTATTTTATTGTGACTAAAATATCTAAATTATAATAAATCATTATTATTGCAACATAAATTCTTACATGTTTCACTGTTAATAATTTTTCACTGTAATAAAAAACAAGCATTGTAATTATCATAGAATTATTATAGTTAAATTAATTAATTTTTAAAAAAAGTTATAAATAACTATAAATAACAAGATTATTCAGAACTTATAGTTGATAATTTAAATCCATATTTGATATTTTTACACTAAATATAATGTAATTATTATCATGACTCACTATTGTAGATTAATATATCTATTATTTTTAATTACTTATTTTATAGTAAATAATTATTGGTTCAACATAAAAATTTACTCTAATTACTAATTTTTCTACAATTTGCTAGAAGTTTATTTTTAAAAATTATAGAATATGTAACTTCACTTAATAATCATAATTTGAAGTAATATCTATAGTCTTTATAGTATTTTACTATAATTTGAGTAATTAAAGTACTTACTGTAATTAAAGTAATTCAATTATAGTAAATTCCAGTATATAAAATCTATAATATTGTATTTACAGTAATTTTTATTACAATATAAATTTCTACAACAACTTTTAGTATTTTCACTGTAATAAAAAGCAAGTATAGTAAAAAGATTTTAATTAAAATTATTACTGTAAAACCACTATATTTACAGTAATTATATACTAATTAAAATCATTTTTTTATAAATAATTATAAAATATTTAAAATGTTTATAAGTTACAAGTTATAATTAAATTTGGGGTCCAGGTTTTTTACAGTAATTATACTTTAATTAGAGTAATGAATGTAATTACTATAAATTTTTGTATTTATAACTTAAAAATTACTTATTTACTGCTATGAATTATTACCACAAAATGTTTTTTACGGTAATTGTATAATTGATTATAGTATTATTTATAACTTATGTTTTTCTAATTAAAAACCAGTACTTATTACTTATACTTAATAATTATTAACGAATTAATATTGTAGCAATCTATTAATTAATTTATATGTGATGTATTGAAAAAGTGTATGTAATTGGTAAGCTAGTTAAATATTCACAAGTTATTATTAATTTATGTGGATGATATCATTTATATTTATTATAAATAGTTAACGTTGTATAGCTATAAATTGATTATTAGTTAAAAATTGAAAATTATTTAGCGAATTATTTTATCATTACTTAGTTAGGTATTTTATTTGATGCAAAAATGATGACAAAAGTTGTGGGGAAAACTTTCTATATGGAACTAGTTTGTAACTAAGTTGCAAGTTCAAAACTTATTTCATATCGTTTGTTCTTCACTTCCCTTTTGAAAACTATATGAAAAAATGTGTAGTTCAACTATAATGGGAAATTAGGTTACCCCAACTTGTGAGCGCACACTGATCAGGGAAGTTAATTGGCACATCATTGAGCAGTTTTGTGTCTATGACGGCTGCCTTTGCATTACATCTGCATGGGGAGTATCGCTTGGTTTGTGTGAGGTGTTTTTGCTGGGAGATTTGCAGGATGGCTGCTATTGAATGGAGGTTGGATGGCGGTTCCAAGGTTGTGATCTGGGTCGGTGCTGCAATTATGAAATGGCGGTTTGGGAGCGTAAAGGAGAAGACAAGGTGATTTGAAGAGGATGTTTCTGGAAGAAACAAACGGAGTCCTGAAGAAAAGATCAGGAAGGCTGTTTTTTGGGGAAGAGGAGGAGGAGAGATTTTTGGGAAGATGGTAAGGAGTTAGGGAGTTCTGTAGAAGGGAGCTTAGCTATGCTAGTGATCTTCCGCTGCATCTGACGGATAGTTGAACTTCTGTTGCAGAAGAATTGAGGGGCGAGACAGAGAAGAAGCAAGAAACCTAGGGACTTTCAGACTTCCTCTTTTTGTGAATTTGTTGGAGGAAACGCTTGTACCTTCGGGGATGTGTATATTCTATGAATAAGATACAAGAGCTTCTTTTTCTTTGAATCGCATCAGTGTGGAAGTATAGGACAG
>Ga0116228_10000374_pt1 | contig 33459 bp, 29 predicted proteins | sample S1TSphfallax_2_FD_89694 | JGI IMG/M metagenome (GOLD analysis project Ga0116228, IMG submission 89694) | Host-associated microbial communities from peat moss isolated from Minnesota, USA - S1T2_Fc - Sphagnum fallax MG | ecosystem: Host-associated > Plants > Peat moss > Unclassified | place... | reverse complement strand
GCCAGGATGATCGAGTCACCGTTGATGCCGTCGACGTTGCCGGCGCAGGGATAACAAATGAGGCCGTCGGCGAATGACCGCCTGCCGATGTCGTAGCTCAAGCCGCGAGTCCGCGGGAACGGTGCCTTGGTGCGCCGGTCCCGCACCAGCTCGACGCCGATGAAATATCCGCGCCCGCGCACGTCGCCGACTTCGTCGAACTGCGCGAGGCGCTCGCGCAGGGCGGTCTGGAACAGCGCCCCCGATTTACGCACGCGTGTCATCAGCGCGTCGCGCTCGATGATGTGTTGTACGGCGACGCCTGCGGCACACGCCGTGGTGTGCCCCGAGAAGGTGTGGCCGGTCTGATAGCCGCCATGCGCGGCGTGAATGGGTTCGGCGACGCGGCTGGACACCAGCGTTGCGCCCAAGGGCACGTAGCCGCCGGCCAGACCCTTGGCGATGCACATGACGTCGGGAACCACGGAATCGAATTCCAAGGTGCGCCACGTGCCGCTGCGCCCGGAGCCGCACATGACTTCATCGGCGATCATCAGCACGTCGTACTTGCTGCAAACTTCCCGCACCGCCTGCGCATACCCTTGCGGGGCGGGGACCACCCCGCCGGCTGCGCCGACGATCGGTTCGAATATGAAAGCCGCGACATTATCCGGACCCAGCGTCTGGATGGTGGTCTCGAGTTCCGCCGCCAGATGCGCCGTCAATTCGCCCGGCGGGACATCCGCCGGGGGACGGTAGGCATTGGCCGCCGCCACGAAAGCCACATCGAGCAAACTTCCCTCGAAGTCGCGCCGCCGCTCGGTAAAGTCCGACACCGAGAGAGCGCCGAGCGTGTTGCCGTGCCATGACCGCCGGCGCGAAACGAAGCGCCGCTTTTTCATCAAGCCACGCGCCGCGTAATGTTGCAGCGTGACCTTGAGCGCCGACTCCACCGCCTCGGAGCCTCCCGCGCAGAACAGAACGTCGTTGAATTGGCCGCCGCACAAGCGGCGCAGGGTGTCGGTGAGCTGCTCGAGCGCGCTCGATGTGAAGGTATAGCGGTAGCCGAACGCAACGTCTTCGAGCTGCCGCGCAATGGCGGCATTCACCTCCGGGTGACCGTGACCCAGGCTGAACACGGCGGGGCCACCCGAGCCATCCAGATAGCGATTGCCCGCGGCGTCGTAGAGATAGCTGCCCGAGCCGCGCACGATGCGTGGTAATTTTTCAATTCCGAATCCACTCACCCCGGTACTATAGCGTATGAACGTACAGGACTCGCGGCTTCCGGCGGCAACCAGTGCCATGCGGGACCGCGCGCTCGGGGTGATCGCGACGGCGACGCTGCTGGCGATACTGTATTTCGCGCGCGACGTGCTCGTGCCGATCACGCTGGCGTTCATCCTCAGCCTGTTGGTTGCGCCGCTGGTGCGCGGTCTGCGCCGCTTCGGCTTCAATCAGACCTGGGCCGTGCTGGCCGCCGTGCTCATGCTGGCTGCAGCGGTGGGCGCCGTCGCCGCCGTCATCGGATCGCAGCTGGTGCGCATGGCCGACAGCCTGCCGCAATACGAAAAGACCATTCAACTGAAGCTCAGCACACTGAACGACGTCACGGTGGGGCGGCTCAATATTTTTGCCGGGCAGGCCGGCCGCCTCTTCAATCCGCACATCGACCCCGCACCACCGCTGGCGCTCGATGAGCCCAACCTGGCCAACGCGACTGCCCCCGTTGCGGTGGAGTTGCATCAACCACCGCCCGACCCCCTGCAGGTCATACAGCGAGTGCTGACCTCGGTTTGGGTCCCGATTCAAACCGCGGGCATCGTCCTGGTGGTGCTGGTGTTCGTGTTGCTGGAGCAAGAGGCGCTGCGTGACCGCTTCATCCGCATCGCCGGCGGGTCGGACATCCGCCTGACCACGCTGGCGATCAATGATGCCGGCGAGCGCTTGTCGCGGTTTTTCGTGCTGCAGTTCACCGTCAACATGGGCGTCGGTGTGTTCGTGTGGATCGGACTCAGCCTGATGTACCTGCCGCATCCCATGCTGTGGGCGGTGTTGGCGGGCGTGTTGCGGTTCGTGCCTTACGTGGGAGTGTGGATCGCCGCCGCCTGCGCATCGTTGTTGGCTGCCGCCGTTGATCCCGGCTGGTCCCTGTCCTTCGTCGTGCTCGGCTTGTTCGTCGTCGTGGAACTGATCGCCGGCCAGCTGGTCGAGCCGCAGCTCTATGGACACACCACCGGGCTGTCGCCCCTGTCGGTGGTGATTGCCGCGATTTTCTGGAGCTGGCTGTGGGGGCCGATCGGTCTGATCGTATCCACGCCACTGACCTTATGTTTGCTGGTGGCAGGCCGGCACATCAAGGCCTTGAGCCTGTTGGATGTGCTGCTGGGGGACACCCAGGCACTGACCATGCCGCAGCGCTTCTATCAACGCGCGCTGTCCGCGGATTCGACCGAGATGATCGCGAGCGCCCGCCAGTTTCTCAAACGCAATTCCTTCGCCAACTATTGCGACCTGGTGCTGATGCCGGCGATGCATCTGGCACGCCTGGATCTGAAGTCCGGCGAAATCGACCAAGACCAGCAAATGAAGGTGCGCTCCGCGGTGGTGGCCGTCATCGCAGCCATCGGCGGCGAACCACGGCGAATCTTGCGCCGTGGTCCGCGCCCCTCGGTGCTTGGGCAAACGAATGCCGGACGCCAGCTGCGCCAGCAGCGCGAAATGCTGAGCGGCCGATGGCAAGGTCCGCTCAGCGTCCCGCCGGGCTCGGTGATGCTGTGTGTAGGAATGGGCTCGATGTCCGACGAACTCGCCGCGGAGCTGTTGGTGCGGATCCTGCGCGATCAGAAGATCGATGCCCGCCACCTGTCCCTCGAGGACATGAATGCCAGCGCGCCACCGCCCAATGCCGCCGGGCTGGTATCGATCGTGTATCTGGTGAGCGCCTTTCCCAGCGAGGAGCGCGAACGGGGCGACGCGGCCGCGGCAGACATGCGCGTGCGTTTCCCGCAGGCGTGCATCGTCGCCGTATTCCTGCCCGGCATGCTGCTGCAGGAGGAGACGGGTGGCGAGCTCGATGGGCAGAGTGTGCGCGGCGTCGACAAGGCGGCGAGTTCCCTGGGTCACGCCGTACAAATTTGCCTGGACATGCACCGCGCAAAGGCCGGTGCTTGAGCATCTGGCTGCTGCAAACGTCCTCGAACGAGCGGCGCGCGCTGACGGCCTCCTTCCTCGGCTATGGCCTCGATGGTTTCGATCTGATGATGTACAGCTTCATCATTCCGTCGCTGCTGCGCGTCTGGCACCTCAGCAATGCGCAAGCGGGGTACATAGCCACCGCGGCACTCATCACCTCAGGCATGGGCGGCTGGGCAGGCGGCATATTGGCCGACCGCTATGGCCGGGCGCGGATGCTGCAGCTCACCGTGCTGTGGTTCGCCGCGTTCACGTTCTTGAGCGGTTTCACACAGTCGTTCGGGCAGTTATTGACGGCACGCGCACTGCAAGGTTTCGGCTTTGGCGGCGAATGGGCGGTCGGTTCGATTTTGGTATCGGAAATCGTCGAGGCGCGCTATCGCGGCAAGGCTGCAGGTCTGGTGCAAAGCAGTTGGTCGGTGGGCTGGGCGGCGGCAGCGCTCGGCTTCTGGGCGGCGAGCGCCGCACTGCCGCCGGGACTCGCGTGGCGCGCCGTGTGCTGGGCCGGATTGGCGCCGGCGCTGCTCATCGTCTACATCCGGCGCAACGTCAGCGAACCGGCCGTCTATCTGGCCATGCGCGCGCGGCGGGCGGCTGCAGCCGCCACGCAGCCGCAGGCGGCCCGTTTCTGGACAATTTTTCGCGCGCCGCTGCTGCGCACCACCTTGCTCGCGAGTTTGCTGTCCACCGGCATGATGAGTGCTTACTATTCGCTGACCAACTGGCTGCCGACTTTCTTGAGCACCGAACGGCATCTCTCCGCGGGTGGCACCACGGGCTACCTGCTGATGGTGATCATCGGCTCGTTCACCGGGTATCTGACCTGTGCCTGGCTCACCGATGCCATCGGCCGGCGACGTGGCTACATCTGCTTCGCAGTCAGTGCAGCGGGTTTGACGCTGCTGTATACGCAAATGCCGATCAGCGGCGGGATGCTGTTGCTGGGTTTTCTGCTGGGGTTCTTCGGGCTCGGCATTTTCTCCAGCATCGGTGCGTTGATGTCGGAGCTGTATCCGAGCGAGGTGCGCGGGTCGGGCGCGGGATTCTCGTACAGCGTCGGCCGCGCCGTCGGCGGCCTGTGTCCGCTGCTGATCGGCACGTTGAGCAGCCGGGTGTCTTTGGGCGACGCGATCTGCGGCTGCGCCGTCGCCGCCTATGGCTTGGTGGTGGCATCGGCATGGGCGTTGCCGGAGACCCGGGGACGCGCGCTCGCCGGTGCGGCGCTCGACGCGGAAGCGGCGCACATCCAGGAGGCTATGGTACGCCGGGTTGAACGGTCGTCTTGAGGCACCGCTTGAAGCGTTGATCGACGCGCTGTGCGTACCATTCGGTGGTCAGATGACGCTTGATCTTCGGCCCCTGCAGACTGATGGTCGGCAGCAGCGCGCGCGGCACGGGGCTGCCTGCTGCCTGATCGGCGAGCTCGAACACCCGCGTATAGAGGGACGAGCGTTCGAAGTTCTTGGTTTTGGCCTGCTCGAGCGCCGCGTGAATCGCTGCATCGCTCAAGCGTAGACGCGCCGCCATCGCGCGCAGCGCCAATTCCGTGGCGCCGGGTGCGTCGGCATCCTCCGCGCGCGGCAGCAGCGCACCGTCGTTGTCGAGTGCAATGCCTGATGCCACGGTCGCGGCATGTTGAAAAGCGGCGTTGCGGCTGGCGTATTGCCCCGCGTTGTAGTCGGCAAAGCGGAACACGTAGTCATCGTAGGGCGCCCGATAATCCAGCAGATGCGCGACGCCGAAATAAATGCTGCCGCGGCGGGTGAATACCTCGTCGGGGATGCTGCGCGTCACCGGATAGGGGTAGGGTGCGGCGGCCGCGAACTGTTCGGCAAACGCGACATTGACCTGCATGGGGCCGCGCGTGCGGATCGGATTCTTGTCATCGAACAGCGTGCGCCCGAGAGGCACGCCGGCGATGAAGTCTTCGTAAATGTCGCTCAGGTCTTTTTCCGTTCTCGCGCGCTCGATGCGCTGCGCGTAGGTCAACCCGCCGACGCTCTTCAGATCGAGCACGCCGTGCACCAGCATGAGGGGTATATGGGCACGCGCAGCGCGGCTGTCGATCTCCTTCGCGGCGATGGCGCCCAAGCCGGGTATCACCGGATCGACTTGGAAGCTCGATTCCTGCTCGATGACGGATACGACCGCACATACGTTCTCATGCGTGGGCTGTACCGTGAGCACGTTGAACGCTGCATAGATGTCATCGCGCCAGCCGCTGCGATCGTGCAGATTGCGCGGCAACGCGCGCTCGATCACAGCGCGTGAGTCGGCCGGCGAGAGGGGAGGGGTGGAGGGGGGTGAACTCACGCAGCCGGCGAGCAACGTTACCAGTACCCACCACGGAGCGACCCGCCACATGCGTCAGCCGCTCAGCGCGTTCGACGGCGTGATAGTGACCGGCCGGTCAAAATCACCCCAGGTCCGCCAGCGGATGTACGTTGCCTTCCCAGGGATCGCGAAAAATGGCGTCGACGGCCTCTTGTGTGACGTCCTCGATGCGGTCGGGATGCCAACGCGGGGCGTTGTCCTTGTCGATGATGACGGCACGCACACCTTCCATAAAATCGCCCTGCGCAAGGCACTGCTGCACCATGCCGAGCTCCATGCGCAGACAATCCGCCAGACTCATGGAGCGACCGAGACGCAACTGACGCAGGGTCACGGCCAGCATGGTCGGCGAGCGCGAGTTCAGCACCTTGAGCGTGTCGGCCGCCCAGCCCGCATACTCTGCGCGCGTTTCCCGGCGCAGCGACTCGAACAACTCGGGCAAACCGGCGGCGGCGAAGTGTTCATCGATCGCCGGGCGCAGTTTCGCGAGCGGTGCGTCACCCGGGTCCGCGGCCAGGCGGCCGACAAGACCTTCAAGGTCGGTCCGGCAAATGGCGCTGTCGTCGCTGCTCCAGACGAGGGAGTCCAGCTGCGCCTGCAGGTGTTGCCAGGCAGCGGGCGGCAGGAAGTGATCGGCGAGCCCGACGTACAATGCATCGGCGGCGCGGATTTGCGTGCCGGTGAGTGCCAGGTATGCGCCGAGCGCGCCCGGCAGGCGCGAGAGAAAATAACTGCCACCGACATCGGGAAAAAAACCAATGCCGACTTCGGGCATCGCCATGCGGGTCCGTTCGCCGACGATGCGCAGACGCGAGCCCTGCGCCAATCCCATGCCGCCGCCCATGGTGATGCCGTTCATGTTCACCAGGTAGGGCTTCGGATAAAAGTGCAGCTGATGATCCACCGGGTATTCCATCGCGAAGAAATCGCGATGCATCGTGCCGCCGGCGCGGTAGCTCTCATAGACGGCCCGAATGTCACCGCCGGCGCAAAACGCCTTCTCACCCGCGCCCTGGATCAACACACCCCGGATGTCAGGATCGGCGGCGAAGCGCTGCAACTCCCGGCCCAGGTCCGACACCATGCCGATGGACAGCGCGTTGAGCGCGGCCGGACGATTCAGCGTGATGCAGGCCAGGGAATTGCGGACCTCGCAAATGATCTCCATGTCGCCGCCGCGCGCCTCAGTGGCCGCGCCAGACCGGCTTGCGCTTCTCGAGGAAGGCATTGGTGCCTTCGCGCTGGTCCTCACCGTCGAACAAGTCGACGAATCTTTCGCGCTCCACGGACAGCGCCACCTGCCGCGCGGTGCCGTTGCGTGCTTGATGGATCAACTCTTTGCTGTAGGTGACCGCGGTCGGACTCAACGTCGCGACCCTCCTGGCGATTTCCAGCGCGCTGGTGCGCGCCTGGCCGCGCGGCACCACTTGTTCCACGAGGCCGATGCGCAGCGCCGTCTCGGCATTGACGCGCTCGTTGGTCAGGATCATGCGCTTGGCCCAGCCTTCGCCGACCAGCCACGGCAGCGTCTGCGTGCCGCAGCCGCAAGGCAATAATCCCACCGACGGTTCGGGCAGCGCCATTTGTGCGTGTTCTTCGCAGATTCGCATGTCGCATGCCAGCGCGCATTCCAGCCCACCGCCCATGGCAAAGCCATTGATGGCCGCGATGGTCACCGGCCGGGCGAGCTGCAACGCTTCGAAGGCCGCGCCGAAGCGCTGCGCCATGGCGCGCGCCCGCACCTTGTCGCCGTCGGCGAACTGCTTGAGGTCGGCGCCCGCGCAGAAGAATTTCTCGCCTGCACCGGTGATGACGACCGCCCGCACCTGTGAATTGTCGTTCAACGTCGCGATGAGTTCGCGCAGCTGATCAAGACCCTCGCCGGTGAAGGTGTTGGCGGACGGATTGTTCAACACCACCTCCGCCACCGACTCGACGATGCTGCATTCGATCATGGCGCCTTCCTGTACATGTTGATGATCCCTGAGAAATCCTTGCCGCCGAAGCCTTGCGCACTGAACATTTGGTACAGCTGTTGTGCGGCCGCGCCCATCACCACGGATTGTTTCGCCTGGCGCGCCGCGTCGGCGGCGAGCCCCAGATCCTTCAACATCAAGTCGGCGCCGAATCCTCCCGTGTAACCACGCGCGGCAGGCACGTTTTCCATCACGCCGGGAAACGGATTGTACGTGTCCGAACTCCAGCAACGGCCGCTCGAGGTATTGATGATGCCGGCCAACACCTTGGGGTCGATGCCGAGCGAGGCCCCCAAGTTCATGGCCTCGGCAACACCGATCATGGTGATGCCGAGCAGCATGTTGTTGCAGATCTTGGCCACTTGTCCGGTACCGGACGCGCCGCAGTGCACGATGTTCTTGCCCATGTGCTTCAGGATCGGCGCGATGCGTTCGAATACCTCATGCGTGCCGCCCACCATGAAGGTCAAGGTGCCGGCCTCCGCGCCCCCGGTGCCGCCGGACACCGGTGCATCGGCCATGGGGTTGCCCTGGGCAAGACTCATGGCAGCCACTTCGCGCGCGCTATGCGGATCAATGGTGCTGCAATCGATCAGGGTGACGCCGCGGGCCGCGCCGGCCAATATCGAATCGGCGCCGAGATACACCGCCTTGACGTGCGGTGACGAGGGCAGCATCGTGATGACGATCTCACCTTGCGCGGCGCAAGCCTGCGGCGAGGATGCGGCGACGGCGCCGAGCGCGGTGAGCCCATCGACGTTCGGCTTCACGATATCGAACACGGTCAGCGCGTGGCCGGCCTTGAGCAGGTTGCGGGCCATGGGCGCGCCCATGTGGCCGAGACCGATGAACGAGATCTTCATTTCAAGCTGATGGTCGTGTTGACGCTGCTGGTGGCCCCGTCCTCGAACCAGCGGGATGTCACGGTCTTGGTCTGGGTATAAAACTGGACGACTTGTTTTCCGTAAGGCCCGAGATCGCCCAGCTTCGAACCGCGCGACCCGGTGAAGCTGAAGATCGGCACCGGCACGGGGATCGGTACGTTGATCCCGACCTGACCGGCATCCACTTCATTCTGAAACTTGCGCGCGGCCGCGCCGCTCTGCGTGAAGATGCCGGTGCCATTGCCGAACGGATTGCTGTTGACGAGCGCGAGGGCGGCATCCAGCGTATCCACGCCGACGATGACCATCACCGGTCCGAATATCTCGGTGGTATAGATCTTCATGTCCGGTTTGACGCCCGAAAATATCGTCGGACCGATGAAATTGCCCTGCTCGAAGCCGCTGACCTTGATGCCGCGGCCGTCCAATTCCAACTTGGCGCCTTCCTTGATGCCGTCCTCGACCAATCCTAAGATCCGGTTCTTCGCACTTTTGGAAATGACGGGTCCCAAGTCCGCAGCCTTGTCCGTGCCGACACTCACCTTGAGCGTCTTGGCTTTGGCAACGATGTCCGGGATCCATTTTTGCGCCTCCCCCACCAAGACTGTGACCGAGGTCGCCATGCAGCGCTGCCCGGCGGCGCCGAAGGTGGCACCCACCAGCGCGTTCAGCGACTGTTCCTTGTTGGCATCGGGCATCACCACCGCGTGGTTCTTGGCGCCCATCATGCATTGCGCGCGCTTGCCGTGCTGGTTGGCGAGGTTATACACGTGCGTGCCGACCGCGGTGGAACCCACGAATGACACCGCGACGATGTCCGGATGCGTGCACAGTGCATCGACGGCGCGCTTGCCGCCGTGCACGACGTTGAGGACCCCCGGAGGTACCCCGGCCTGCAGGGCCAGTTCCGCGAGCAGCATGGGCGTCAACGGATCCTGTTCCGAGGGCTTGAGCACGAAGGTGTTGCCGCAGACGATCGCCATCGGAAACATCCACAGCGGAATCATCGCCGGAAAATTGAATGGGGTGATTCCCGCGCATACGCCGATCGGCTGACGCAGCGTATAGGTGTCGACGCCGCCGGCCACATTCTCCGCGAATTCCCCGAGTTGCAGACTGCCGATGGAACAGGCGTGTTCAACCACTTCCAGGCCGCGAAATACGTCGCCCTCGGCGTCCGCCACGGTCTTGCCCTGCTCGGCGCTCAAGGTCTGCGCGATGCGGTTCATGTGCTCCCGCACCAGCGCCTGCAGTTTCAGCATGATCCGCGCGCGCGCGGCCAGCGGCGTGTTGCGCCAGGTCTTGAACGCGGTCTTGGCGGCCGCCACCGCCTCGTCGATTTCCGCATCGGTTGCGAACGGCACCTGCGCCAGGACTTCCTGAGTGGCCGGATTGATCACGTCGTGCCATTCGCTGGTCTTCGATTCGACGAAGCCGCCGTTGATCAGCAGTTTGACGGTGCGCGCGTGCGCGGATTCCGGGGTCGTCCCCTTGATTGCAGTGTTCGCTGTCATGATTGCCTCGCTTTAAGATTCCGCCGTACGCTGCAGCAGCGTACGGGCGATGACCATTCGTTGAATTTCGCTCGTGCCTTCGTAGATCTGTGTGATGCGCGCGTCCCGATAGTGGCGCTCGACCTCGTAGTCCTCCAGATAGCCGTAGCCGCCATGGATCTGCACGGCCTTCGTGCAGACCCGCTCTGCCATCTCCGAGGCGTAAAGTTTAGCCTGACAGGCCTCGGAAAGGCAGGGCTCGCCGGCGCCGCGCAGCCGGGCCGCGTGCAGCGTCAGCATGCGCGCCGCATTGATCGACGTCTCCATGTCGGCCAGCATGTTGCCGATGCTGCCGAACTCACCGATCGGGCGATCGAATTGCCGGCGCGTCCCGGCGTAGGCCAGGGCAGCGTCGAAGGCTGCGCGGGCAATGCCGATTGCCTGGGCCGCAATGCCGATGCGGCCGCCTTCGAGGTTGGACAGCGCGATCGACAGTCCCTTGCCGCGTGCGCCCAACAATGCATCGGCGCCGATGCGGCAATTGTCGAAGGTGATCGGACAGGTGTCGGATGCGCGGATACCCAGTTTCTTCTCAGGCCGGCCCACCAGAAACCCGGGTGTTTCGGTCGGCACGATGAAGGCCGAGATGCCCCTCTTGCCGAGGTCGGGGTCGGTGACCGCGAAGACTATGGCGACCTTGGCGCGCTTGCCGTTGGTGATGAACTGTTTGGTGCCGTTCAGCACCCACGCGCCGTCCTTGAGTTCGGCGCGGGTTTTCAGGTTGTGTGCCTCCGAGCCGGCCTGCGGCTCCGTCAGGCAGAAGCAACCGATGCTGCGGCCCTGTGCCATGTCCTTCAGATAGCGCCGTTTCTGGGCATCCGTGCCGAACTTCAGAATGGGACCGCAGCCCACCGAGCTGTGCACGCTGACGAGCGTGGAGGTCGCGGCGCAACCAGCCGCTATCTCCTCCACGGCGAGCGCATAGGCAACGTAGTCGGTGTACGAACCGCCCCATTCCTCGGGAACCATCATGCCGAGCAGTCCGAGTTCGCCGAGTTTGGCGACCGCTGAATCGGCAATCCAGCCGTCCTGTTCCCATTGCGAGGCGTGCGGCTTCAATTCCTGCAGGGCAAATTCCCGCGCGGAGTCGCGGATCATCCGTTGCTCGTCGGTATAGAAATCCATAGGCATGGCAGTGACTTGGCTTCGCTGTTGGCGGTATCTGTAAACTATAAATCCGGGTCGGGCTTCATGGGTGTCTAAAGCGTTCAAAATGCGTGCGCAAAAATGCAACAGTCGCGCAGGGGGTTGAGAGCGGCGGGCGACCGCAGGGCCGCTAACGGCGCGGCGGGCGACCGCAGGGCCGCTAACGGAGCGGCGGGCAACCGCAGGGCCGCCAGCGGCGCGACCGGCCGCGCCGAAGCTGCGCGCGCCGAGCCGGGCACGATTGCCATTTGCTTCGTTGCAGCAGCCTTGGAACGGGTCCGCGCCTCAGGACTGGACGTGGCCTCCTTGCTCGGCCGGGTGGGCCTGTCGCCGGGCCTGCTGCAGGTGCCCCAGGCGCGGGTCTCCGCCAAGCAATACGGCGAACTGTGGCGCCTCGTCGCGCTGACGCTGGACGATGAGTTCTTCGGCCAGGATTCGCGGCGCATGAAGGCCGGTACGTTCGCCATGATTTGCCATGCCGTGCTCAAGTGTAAATCCCTGGGCCAGGCGCTGGAGCGCAGCTTGAGGTTCTATGCGCTGATCCTGGACGATATCGCCGGCAAACTGGTGCGCCGGGGCGCCGAGACGGCCATCGAATTACACGAGAAGGCGCCCGGCGGGCGGGTGTTCGCACATGAGGTGCTGCTGATGCTCGTGCATGGTGTTTCCTGCTGGCTCGTGGGGCGCCGCATTCCGGTGCTGCGGGCACAGTTCAGCTATCCCGAGCCGGCGCACGGTGCGGAGTACCGTTCGATGTACAGCACCCAGTTGAGTTTCGGCGCCGAGCACACGGAGCTGGTGTTCCATTCGACCTACCTCGATCTGCCGATCGTGCAGAACGAACAAAGCCTGAAGGAGTTCCTGCGCACGGCGCCGGAAAACATCCTGGTCAAGTACAAGAATGCCAGCAGTCTAGGCGCCCGCACCCGGCGCCGGCTGCGCCAGAGCTTGCCGGGGTCGATGCCGGAGTTCGAGACCTTGGCGGCGGAAATGAACATAACGGCGGCGACTTTCCGACGGCGGCTGCATGATGAGGGGACCTCCTACCAGGCCATCAAGGATCAATTGCGCCGCGATCTCGCCATCAGCTATCTGACCCATTCGCGGCGCAGTGCGATGGACATCGGCCTGGAATTGGGATTCTCCGAGCGCAGCGCCTTCCATCGCGCTTTCAAGAAATGGACCGGGGCGTCACCCGGGGAATTTCGGCGCCGCTTCGGACATTGAAGCTTGCACCGGGACGGCCCGCGTGTTGCAATTTCGCGCAATGAGTTTGAGCGTTTTTGTCACCGGGGCCGCGCTCCCTTCGCCTTATGATTTCAGGTTGAAACGTTCCACGAGAAGGACTTGAGAATGGCGCAAATCACTTCGGCGGGCTTGCTCCTGCGAAGCGCCCTGGCGGCCGAACGGCCATTGCAGGTGGTTGGCGCCATCAACGCATTCACGGCGCGCATGGCGGCCGCCTGCGGCTTCAAGGCGTTGTATCTGTCGGGGGGCGGCGTGGCAGCGAATTCCCTCGGCGTGCCCGATCTCGGCATCAGCACCATGGACGATGTGTTGATCGACATCCGGCGCATTACCGACGCGTGCCCCTTGCCGTTGCTGGTGGATGCGGACACGGGTTGGGGCGGTGCTTTCAACATCGCGCGTACCGTGCGGTCCTTCATCAAATCCGGAGCCGCCGGACTGCACATCGAGGACCAGGTGCAATCGAAGCGCTGCGGTCACCGGCCGGGCAAGGAGATCGTCTCCAAACAGGAGATGGTGGACCGCGTCAAATCGGCCGTGGATGGGCGCACGGACGCCAATTTCGTGATCATGGCACGCACCGATGCGCTGGCCGTTGAAGGTATCGAATCCGCCATCGAGCGCGCCGTGGCCTGCGTCGAGGCCGGCGCCGACATGATTTTCCCGGAAGCCATGACCGAACTCAGCATGTATCGGCGCTTCAAGGACGCCGTCAAGGTGCCGATTCTCGCCAACATCACGGAGTTCGGCCACACGCCGCTCTATACGCGCGACCAACTGGCGGAAGTCGGTGTCGACATCGTGTTGCACTGTTGCTCGGCGTATCGCTCGATGAATGCCGCGGCGCTGGCGACCTACGAGGCGATCCGGCGCGACGGCACGCAGAAGAATGTGCTCAATCTGATGCAAACGCGCGCGGATTTGTACAAGTACCTCGACTACCATGCGTACGAGGCCAAATTGGACGAACTGTTTGCGGAAGGAAAAGAGAAGTGACAATCAACTCCGAGGCTCCACCGGCCGGCACCTTCAAACCGAAGAAATCCGTGGCGCTGTCCGGCGTGACGGCCGGCAACACCGCGCTATGCACGGTGGGCCGCACCGGCAATGACCTGCACTATCGCGGTTACGACATTCTCGACATCGCCAATGAGTGCGAGTTCGAGGAAATCGCGCACCTGTTGGTGCATGAAGTCCTGCCCAACAAGGCAGAGCTTGCCGCCTACAAGGCGAAACTCAAATCACTGCGCGACCTGCCCGCGCCGTTGCGCACGGCACTCGAGCAGCTGCCTGCCACCAGCCATCCCATGGATGTCTTGCGCACCGGGGTCTCGGTGCTGGGATGTTTGCTGCCCGAGCCGAACGACCACAACGCCAAGGATGCGCGTGATCTCGCCGACAGGCTGCTCGCTTCCTTGGGATCGATGCTGTGCTACTGGCATCACTTTGCGAACGGCGGCAAGCGTATCGAGGTGCAGACCGACGATGATTCGATCGCCGCCCATTTCCTGCATCTCCTGCACGGCCGCAAACCCTCGCAGTCCTGGGTGCGGGCCATGCAAACCTCGCTGAATCTGTACGCCGAGCACGAGTTCAACGCCTCGACCTTCACCGCCCGCGTCATCGCCGGCACCGGCTCGGACCTGTATTCGTGCATCAGCGGGGCCATCGGCGCGCTGCGCGGCCCGAAGCACGGCGGCGCCAACGAAGTGGCGTTCGAGATCCAGAGCCGCTATGCATCTGCCGATGCCGCGGAGCAAGACATCCGCGCCCGGGTCGCGAACAAGGAAGTCATCATCGGCTTCGGCCATCCGGTCTACACGGTCTCCGATCCGCGCAACGTAGTCATCAAGGACGTGGCGTTGCGCCTGGCGCGCGAGGCCGGCGACACGCTCGGTTTCGAGGTGGCCGAGCGCATCGAGAGCGTCATGCAGGAAATCAAGAAGATGTTCCCGAACCTCGACTGGTTCTCGGCGGTTTCCTATCACTTGATGGGAGTGCCCACCGCCATGTTCACGCCCCTGTTCGTGATCAGCCGCACCTCCGGTTGGGCTGCCCACGTCATCGAACAACGTGAGGACGGCAAAATCATCCGCCCGAGTGCAAACTACATGGGCCCAGAGAACCTACATTTCGTGCCACTAGCGGAGCGTCCGTAAAAACCATGTCTTCTCACGATATCAAGTCGGCCGAAAGGCCCGCGCCCGATCAAATCATCACCGCCATCGCCGACTATGCGTTGAGCTACGACATCAAGAGCACGCTCGCGTACGAGACGGCCACGTACTGCTTGATGGACACGTTGGCGTGCGGCTTTCAGGCGCTGAAGTATCCCGCCTGCACCAAGCTGATGGGGCCGGTTGTACCGGGAGCGACGCTGGCGGGCGGAGCGCGTGTTCCGGGCACCGCTTACGAATTGGACCCGATCAATGCCGCGTTCAACATCGGCTGCATGATCCGCTGGCTGGATTTCAACGACACGTGGCTGGCGGCCGAATGGGGCCACCCATCCGATAACCTCGGCGGCATTCTCGCGGTGGCCGATTATTTGTCGCGCACCGGCAAGACCGTGCGCGTGCGCGACGTGCTCACCGGCATGATCAAGGCACACGAAATCCAGGGCGTGCTCGCTTTGCAGAACAGCTTCAACCGCGTCGGACTGGATCATGTTCTGCTGGTGCGCGTCGCTTCCACCGCCGTGGTCACCGCCATGCTCGGGGGAACCCGCGACCAGGTCATCAACGCGGTATCGAACGCCTGGATCGATGGCGGCGCACTGCGCACGTACCGCCACGCGCCGAATACCGGTTCCCGCAAGAGCTGGGCGGCAGGCGATGCCACCAGCCGCGCCGTGCGCCATGCGCTGTTCGCGCTCAAGGGTGAGATGGGGTACCCATCGGCGCTCTCGGCCAAGACCTGGGGATTCCAGGACGTGCTGTTCAAGGGCAAGGAGCTGACCCTGCCGCAGGCGCTGGGGAGCTATGTCATGGAAAACGTGCTGTTCAAGATTTCATTCCCGGCCGAATTCCATGCGCAGACGGCGGTGGAGGCGGCCATGACGCTGCATGCGCAGGTCGGGGGGAAGATCGAGGCCATCGAGCGTGTGGTCATCGAGACCCAGGAGCCGGGCGTGCGGATCATCGACAAGACGGGACCATTGGCGAACCCGGCAGACCGCGATCATTGCATCCAATACATGGTGGCGATACCGCTGATCTTCGGCCGTTTGAATGCGTCGGATTACGAAAACGATGTCGCCAACGATCCGCGCGTCGATGCACTGCGCGCGAAAATGCAGGTCAAGGAAAATGCCAGGTTCACCGAAGAGTACTACGCCTCCGACAAGCGCTACATCGGCAATGCCGTGCAGGTGTTCTTCAAGGATGGTTCCGCAAGCGAGCGCGTGGAAGTGAATTTCCCCATCGGACACCGCAAGCGGCGCGACGAAGGCACGCCGGTGCTGGTCAAGAAATTCGAGAGCAGCGTCGCGGCGCATTTCTCCGCCAAACAAACCGAGTCCATCAAGGCGATGTTCGCGGATCACAAGGCGGTTGCCTCGATGTCGGTCAGCGACTTCGTCGCCAGGCTGGTGACCGCCGCGTAAGGCCGGGGCCGGTCCCACTACCGGTCATAATCACGTGCCAAAAAAATACCGCTGACCGAGCGGGGATTATGACGCATCGAGCGAGCGCAACCGCGGCGATCGAATTACAGTTGCAGCAATGAATTCGTCCCGTCGCTCGCGATCCGATTGCGGTGAGCGCCGCAACCGAACCGAGCGCCGCAACCGCCGCGTCTGGTCGATCTGTTACGGCAGCTTCAATCCGCGGCGCCGTGCACATCCGCGGCGCGCTGATGATCTGCGTTTCCATTCCCTGGACTGGTATTCGGCGCATTTGTTGGCGGTTGCCATCGGCATCTCGCTGCTGTGCATGACCGACGCTTTTCTGACCTTGACCCTGTTGAACCGCGGCGCGGACGAGGTGAATCCCATCATGGCTGCGCTCCTTTATCGCAGCGCCACCGCCTTCACGGTGTTCAAGATGGCGAGCACCGGCATCTGCGTGGTGGCGCTGGTGGTGCTGTCAAAACACCGGTTCATGCGGGTAATCCGGGTCGAGATCTTCATTTACATGGTGCTGGGGGCCTATGTGAGCCTCATCGGCTACGAGCTTTGGCTCCTCCAGAAACCGCTGGACGTCAACCTCTTGTAATTTTGCCGACCGGCTTCACATTCCATATTGCGTGGGCTTCGGCTAAACTAGCGAAGTTTTACGACAGTCTCTGTTTTTCGCATCGTACTGATGTGCTTGAGGTTTTCGCCGCCTGCTGCGCTCATGAGCCAATCACTCGCCGACCAATTCGCCACCACGGCACTCTCCGGCTCCAACGCCGGATACATTGAGGATCTCTACGAGCAATACCTGAAAGACCCCGGTGCAGTGGATGCGCGGTGGGCAGAATACTTTCGTTCGCTCCGCGGCAATGACGCGGGGGACGGCGCAGAAACCGCTCACGGGCCGATTCGGGACGTGTTGCTGGCCAAACTCAAGAATCCAGCACCGGCGGCCCCACCGTCCGCCGCGGAGTCCGGTGCCAGCGCCAAGCAAGGCGCGGTGTCGCGCCTCATCCAGGTATATGCAAATCGTGGCCACCTGATCGCCAAATTGGATCCGCTCGGCCTGCAGGAGAGGGCGAAGCCCTACGTGCTCGATTTGGAGTACTTCGGACTGACGAAGGCCGATCTGGACACCGAGTTCTTCACGGGCAGCCGAAATGAGGCGATTCCCGAGCGCGCCACCTTAAAGAAAATCCTCGCCGATCTGAAGTTCATCTATACGGATACCATTGGTGCCGAATTCGCGCACGTCTCGGATACCGAGGAGCGGCTCTGGCTGCAGGACCGGTTTCAACTCGAGCGCATGCAGGGCGGATTCAGCGCCGAGGACAAGAAAAACATTCTGTGGCAGTTGACCGCCGCCGAGGGGCTGGAGCGCTATCTGCACACGAAGTACGTCGGTCAAAAGCGCTTCTCGCTCGAGGGAGGCGATAGCTTGATCCCCTTGTTGGACGATCTGGTGCAGACCAGCGGCCGCGCGGGCGTGGAAGAGGTCATCATCGGCATGGCGCACCGTGGCCGGCTCAACGTGCTGGTCAATCTGCTCGGCAAGTCGCCGAAGGATCTCTTCGACGAATTCGAGGGGCGCTACGACCTTGCCAAATTGCGCGGTTCGGGCGACGTCAAGTACCACAAGGGTTTCTCGGCGGACTTGAAGACCGCCTCCGGCAACGTGCATGTGGCGCTCGCCTTCAATCCTTCGCATTTGGAGGTCGTCAACCCGGTGGTCGAAGGTTCGGCGCGCGCGCGGCAGGAACGTCGCGGCGATGTCACCGGCGACAAGGTATTGCCGGTGCAGATTCATGGCGACGCCGCCTTTGCCGGGCAGGGCGTGATCATGGAAACATTGCAGATGTCGCAGGCGCGCGGCTTCTACACGGGCGGCACCGTGCATGTCATCATCAACAACCAGGTGGGATTCACCATCAGCGATCCGCGCGATTCGCGTTCGACCTTGTATTGTTCGGACGTTGCGAAGATGATCGAAGCGCCCATCCTGCACGTCAATGCGGATGATCCCGAAGCGGTATGTTTCGTCACGCGGTTCGCGTTCGAATACCGCATGAAATTCCACAAGGATATCGTGATCGACCTGGTGTGCTATCGCCGCCTCGGCCACAACGAGTCCGATGAGCCGGCGGCGACCCAGCCGCTGATGTACCAAGTGATCCGCAAAAAACCCACGGTGCGCCATTTGTACGCCGGCATGCTGGAGACCGAGGGCGTGGTCAGCGCCGCGGATGCCTCCGCCATGGTGGAGCAATACCGGCAGGGTTTGGACGATGGCAAACCTCAAGCCCGCGCCGCACAGGGATTGATCGGCAACAAATTCACGGTGGACTGGAGCGAGTACCTCGGCGCCGACTGGGCCGAGCCGGTGAAGACCGCGGTGGACATGTCACGGCTGCGAACGCTCGGCAAGGCGATCACCACCTATCCCACGGACTGGCAACTGCATCCCCGGGTGCTGGCCATCATGCAGTCCCGCGAGAAGATGATGAACGGCGATCTGGCGCTCGACTGGGGCGCCGCCGAAAATCTGGCTTATGCAAGCCTGATCCAGGAAGGTTACCCGATCCGCCTCACCGGCCAGGACAGCGGCCGCGGCACTTTCTTCCACCGCCATGCGGTACTGCACGACCAGGCCACCGGGCGTTCGTACGTACCCCTGCAGCATCTGGCCTCGAATCAGCCCACGTTCACGGTGACCGATTCGCTGTTGTCGGAGGAAGCGGTGATGGGCTTCGAGTACGGATTTTCCACCACCGAGCCGCATTGTCTGACGATCTGGGAAGGCCAATTCGGCGATTTCTGCAACGGCGCGCAGGTGATCATCGATCAATTCATCAGTTCCGGCGAAGCAAAATGGGGCCGCTTGAGCGGTATCACGCTGTTCCTGCCGCACGGCTACGAAGGCCAAGGGCCCGAACACTCCTCGGCGCGGCTCGAGCGCTTCCTGCAGCTTTGCGCCGAGTTCAACATGCAGGTTTGCGTGCCCTCGACGCCGGCGCAGATGTTCCACATGCTGCGCCGTCAAATGGTGCGCGACTTGCGCAAGCCGCTCATCATCATGACGCCGAAGAGTTTGCTGCGCCATCCTTTGTCGGTGTCGCGGCTCGAAGAGTTGAGCCTCGGCAGCTTCCAGAGCGTCATCGATGAAGTCGATGACTTGAAGGAATCGGCCGTCACACGCATCGTGCTCTGCAGCGGCAAGGTCTACTTCGATCTCCTGAAGGCGCGCCGCGAGGGCAAGATCCAATCGGCTGCCATCGTTCGCCTGGAACAGCTCTACCCGTTCCCGTCGGATGAATACGAGGCGGTGCTGCGCAAGTATTCGAACGCCCGCGAAATCGTCTGGTGCCAGGAAGAGCCGCAGAACCAGGGAAGCTGGTATCAGATTCGACATCGGCTGCAATCGAAACTCGGGCCCAGGCATGAATTGCTCTATGCGGGGCGCGCCGGGGCCGCCGCGCCTGCGACCGGCATTGCCTCGCTGCACGAGCAGCAACAGAAGAATCTTGTCACTGCAGCCTTGCAGGGCGCCCCTCCGGAAGAGACATCCCGACAAACCATGCGATTGCCGGCAGCGGCTCAATCAACCAGGACTGGCTCATGACAATTGAAGTTCGCGTGCCGCAGCTGCCGGAATCGGTGGCTGACGCCACGCTGGTCGCCTGGCACAAAAAGCCCGGCGATAGCGTGCTGCGCGATGAAAACTTGGTCGACCTGGAAACCGACAAGGTCGTTCTCGAGGTGCCCGCGCCCGCGGCCGGTGTGCTCAAGGAAATCAGATTGGCGGACGGTACCACCGTCACCAGCGGTCAAGTCCTCGCGGTGATCGATGAGGGTGCGACGGCGCTGCCCGGCGCCAGCGCCCCTGCCATCATCGCCGCGGCGAGTGGCGCGGTCACCACGGCGCAGGAAGCGGTCAAGGACGCGCCGAAAACCGAAGGCGGCGGCAAGCTGAGTCCTGCCGCAAAGCGCGTCGTCGAAGAGAATCAGGTCGATCCCAAATCCGTTGCAGGCTCGGGCCGCGACGGCCGCGTCTCGAAGTCGGACGTCGTCAATTATTTGTCGAACAAGGGGGCCGGCCTACCGGCGGCCGGCGTACCGGGGGCCGGCCTACCCGGGGCAGCCCAAGCGGCGCCGCCCCCCGCGGGCGGGCCCGCCCCCGGTTCGCCCGCCCCCAAACCTCCAACGCAATTCGTTCCCGCGCCGAGTGCGCGCGGCGCGCGAGCCGATCAGCGCGTGCCGATGACCCGACTGCGTGCACGCATCGCGGAGCGCATGGTGCAGGCGCAATCGACCCAGGCCTTGCTGACATCCTTCAATGAGGTGGATTTGAAGGCCGTCAATGAACTGCGCGGCCGCTACAAGGATCAATTCGAGAAGCAAAACGGCGTGAAGCTTGGATTCATGTCGTTCTTTACCAAAGCCTGCGCCGAGGCCTTGAAGAAGTTCCCCTCCGTGAATGCCTCGGTCGAGGGCAACGATATCGTCTATCACGAGTATTTCGACATCGGCGTTGCCGTCTCCACGGAGCGCGGGCTCATCGTCCCCGTATTGCGCGATGCCGACAGCCTGAGCTTCTCCGACATCGAGAAATCGATCGCGAATTTTGCGGCACGCGCGCGCGCCGGGTCGATCACCATCGAGGAATTGACGGGCGGCACCTTCACCATCACCAATGGCGGCGTGTTCGGTTCGTTATTGTCGACGCCCATCGTCAATTCACCGCAGAGCGCGATACTGGGCATGCACAAGATCCAAGATCGCCCCGTCGTGGTCGATGGCCAGGTGGTGGTGCGGCCGATGATGTACATCGCGCTGACCTACGACCATCGCATCATCGACGGCCGCGAAGCCGTGCAATTCCTGGTCACGGTGAAACAGTGCCTCGAGGATCCGGCACGCATGGTGCTGGGCGTATGAGCGAGACCTACGACGTCATCGTCATCGGCGCCGGACCAGCCGGATACCCCGCCGCCATCCGTGCCGGCCAGAACAAACTCAAGGTTGCGTGCATCGATGAGTGGCAGAACTTCGATGGCAGCTACGCCTTCGGCGGCACGTGTTTGAACGCCGGCTGCATTCCTTCCAAGGCGTTGCTCGAATCCTCCGAACTCTATCAGCGCGCCAAGGACGAGTTTGCGGTGCATGGCATCAAGATCGGCGATCTGAAGCTCGACCTCTCGACCATGCAGAAACGCCGTGCCTCGGTGGTCAAGACCATGACCAACGGCATCAACGCGTTGTTCAAGGCCAACGGTGTGGTCGGCATCCAGGGTCATGGTCAACTGCTGCCGGGCAACAAGGTGCTGGTGAAAGCGGCCGATGGCAGCGAGAAGACCCTGGAAGGCAAGCACGTGGTGCTTGCGTCCGGATCGACGCCCATCCGCTTGAAGAGCGTGCCGCATGACGGCAAATACATCGTCGATTCGTGGAATGCGCTCGAATTCGATGCCGTGCCGCCCAGGCTCGGCGTGATCGGCGCCGGCGTCATCGGCCTGGAGCTCGGCAGCGTCTGGCGGCGACTCGGCAGCGAAGTGACGGTGCTCGAGGCGCTGCCGCAGTTTCTGCCCATGGTCGATCAAACCATCGCCAAGGAGGCGCAGCGGCACTTCAAGAAACAGGGTCTCGACATCAAATTGGGCGCGAAGGTATCGAGCGCCGCCGTGTCGGGCAATGCCGTCGACGTGGTTTATTCGGATGCACAAGGCGAGCACACCGTACAGTTCGACAAATTGGTGGTGGCCGTTGGCCGCCGCCCCTTCACGGCGGGCCTGTTGGCCGACGGCACGGGTGTGGTCGTCGATGAACGGGGTTTCATCGTCGTCGATGAGCACTGCAAGACCGGCGTCGCCAACGTCTGGGCGGTCGGTGACGTGGTGCGCGGGCCGATGCTGGCTCACAAGGGCAAGGAAGAGGGCGTGATGGTCGCCGACCTCATCGCCGGCCATTTCGGCGAGGTCAACTACAAGGTCATTCCTTCCGTGATCTACACCGCCCCCGAGATCGCCTGGGTCGGTCAGACCGAGGAGCAGGTGAAGCAAAGCGGCAGGCCCTACAAGGTCGGCACCTTTCCCTTTGCCGCCAGCGGCCGGGCGCGGGCCATGGAGGCGGGCGCGGGCATGACCAAGATCGTATCCGCCAAAGACGACGATGAAGTGCTGGGCATCCACATCATCGGGCCGATGGCCGGCGAATTGATCAGCGAGGCGGTGCTGGCGATGGAATACTCGGCCAGCACCGAGGATATTCAGCGCACCATTCACGCGCATCCGACCTTGGCGGAGGCCGTGCATGAGGCTGCTTTGGCGGTGGATAAGAAGGCGATCGACGGCCTGAACCGCTAACCCCTTCGCGCGGCCGGCACCGCGGCTATTTCTTGCGTTTCGCGGATAGCACGTTCGGCACCTGAGCGATGCGCGCCAGCAGCTTCGAGAGCTGCGGTAATCCGGTGATCGAAATGCCTATCTGCAGGTGCGCCACGTTGTCGCGGCGGTCCGTGAGCGTGTTCATGCCGCGAATGCTGATCTTTTCATCCGCCAGCGCGGCGCTGATGTCGCGCACCAGTCCGCGACGGTCGAACGCTTGGATATCGATATCCACCGGCACGTCGCTGGTGCCGGTCTTGCCCCAGTCCACCGTCAGGACGCGGGCCGGCGACTTGGCGCGCAAACGCGCCAGATTCGCGCAAGTCTGCGTATGGATGCTGACGCCGCGGCCCACCGTGATGTAGCCGACAATGGGTTCCGGGGGCACCGGCTTGCAGCAGCGTGCGTAAGTGGACAGCAGATCGCCGATGCCGTGGACCTCAGCCTCGGGCTCGCGCGCCGGACTTAAGACCCGCTGCGTGCTCGGCCGCACCTCGCGGGCGTGCAGCAGGCGCTGAATCGCACCGGCCAACTGCGCCGCGCTGAGTTCGCCCAGTCCGAGTGCCTCGTGCAGGGCCTCGGTGCCGGGCAATCCGAGTTCGGACAGCAACTCCGGCATGGGCGGACTGGCGACGCCGAGCCGCTGTATTTCGCGCTCCAGAATGGAACGACCCTCGACCTTGTTTTGCGTTGCATTCTGCTTGCGGAACCACGCCTTGACCTTGTTGCGATGCCGGGGGCTTGCGAGAAATCCCGATTGCGGCGACAACCAGTCGCGCGATGGCTGTGCGGTCTTGGCCGTGATGATCTCCACGGTCTCGCCATTCTTCAGCTGATAATCGAGCGCAACGATGCGACCGTTCACCTTGGCCCCACGGGTGCGATGTCCCAGGTCGGTGTGCACCTGGTAGGCGAAATCCAGCGGCGTGCCGTTGACCGGTACGTCGACGATTTCCCCCTTGGGCGAGATCACATAGATTCTGTCCTGGAACAGATCCACGCGCATGCGCTCCAGGAAATCATGGGCCCGCTCATTGCCATCGCCCGGCGCGAGCAACGTGCGCAGCTGATTGATCTTGCGTTCGTACGCCTGATCACTGCGGCCGCCTTCCTTGTAGCGCCAATGGGCCGCCACGCCGAGTTCGGAATTCGCGTGCATTTCATGCGTGCGGATTTGAATCTCCACCGGCCCGCCGCCGGGTCCGATGACGGCGGTGTGAATGGATCGGTAGAGATTGTCCTTCGGGGTGGCGATGTAATCGTCGAACTCGCCGGGTATGAACTGCCACAGTGAGTGCACCACGCCGAGCGCCGCATAGCAATCAGCGACGCTGGTCACCAGGATGCGCGCGGCGCGGATGTCCATCAGCTGCTCGAACGCCAGCTGCTTGGCCTGCATTTTCCGCCAGATGCTGAAGATGTGTTTCGGCCTGCCCTCGATGCGGGCCTCGATGCCCGCGGCGCGCAGTTCTCTCTGCAGCGACATCTTCAGCTCATCGATGTAGCGCTCCCGTTCCGAGCGGCGCTCCTTGAGTGACGCGGCAATGTGCTTGTAGCGCGCCGGTTCGAGATAGCGGAAAGCCAGATCCTCCAGCTCCCACTTCAGCTGCCACACGCCCAGCCGGTTGGCGAGGGGTGCGTATACTTCGCGCGTCTCGGTGGCGAGTTTGCGCTGCATGGGGGCACCGACTGACTTCGCCGAGCGCATGCTCTGCACCTGCTCGGCGAGGCGTACCACCACGAGACGCACATCGCCGACGACGGCCAGCAACATTTTGCGCAACGCTTCCGCTTGTGCCGCCTCCAGGCCGCGCTCCGGTGTCCAGTCGGCCGGCAGACCGAAGTGTCCCAGCGCGTGAAGCTCGCGCGCGAGGCGCACCGCCTCCACGCCGAAGCGCTTGGCCGCCGCGGCGGCATCGAGATATTCGGCCGACAACAAAGGCTGCAGCATGGCGGCGATGACGACATCGTCATCGGCATCGAGGCTGCGCACGATGGCCGCGACCTCGGCGGCCGCGGCGCGCTGCCGCACGCCTTCCGCCGGCAGATCGAGCGCAAGGACGGCCTGCATCGCCTCTTGCAGGCGGTCGCTCGACGGTCTGTTCGGGCTGATCGTTTCCATCGTCTCGAAGGCCGCGCCTGTGGGTTTGGGCGCCTATTGCCGGTATCATACCGGCCCATGCCGAACCCTTCGCCGAATAACGGTCACCGCGACGCGAGCGAGACGATTGCGCGAACCTAAGGTTGCGACTATTCGTGTGCTCGGGATCGATCCTGGTTCGCAGCGCACCGGATTCGGGGTGCTGGATGCGGCCGGGTCGCGCCTCACCTACGTGGCCAGCGGCGTCATCCGCACGACGCAGGGTGAATTCGCGGTACGTCTGTGCGAAATCTTCCGCTGCATGCAAACCATCGTCGCGCAGTATCAGCCGCAGGAAATCGCCATCGAGAAAGTGTTCGTGAACCGCAATCCCGACAGCGCCCTGAAGCTGGGACAAGCGCGCGGGGCGGCCATTTGCGGTACGGCGGAGTCGAACGCCGATGTCTTCGAGTATGCAACGCGGCAGATCAAGCAGGCGGTGGTCGGTACGGGCAGCGCCGAGAAAGCCCAGGTACAGCTCATGATGCGCAGCATCCTGAAGCTCGAGGGGCCGGTCCCGGCGGACGCCGCCGACGCGCTGGCGGCAGCCGTATGCCACGCGCTGCGCGGCCGCGTACGCGCGTCGCTGCTCAAAATCGGTGCGGGATGATCGGATTTCTCAAGGGCAGGCTGGCGGCAAAATTGCCGCCCATGCTGCTGGTGGACGTGAATGGCGTGGGCTATGAACTCGAAGCGCCGATGTCGACGTTCTACGGTCTGCCGGCCACCGGCGAGGCCGTCGCGCTGTTCACGCATCTGGTGATACGCGAGGATGCACATATCTTGTTCGGCTTCGGTACCGACGGCGAGCGGCGGCTGTTTCGCGGCTTGCTGAAAGTATCCGGCGTGGGACCCAAGATCGCACTCGGCATCCTCTCCGGTGCCAGCGTCGAGGAGTTCCTGCGTACCATCGAGGCGGAGGACGTGGCGATGTTGACCAGGATTCCCGGGATCGGACGCAAGACCGCCGAGCGCGTGATCATCGAGATGCGCGACAGCGTGCAAAAGTTGTCGCTGCCCGCCGCCGCCGGCACCTCGATTGCCGCCCCCGCGGTTCAATCCCCGCAGAGCGAGGCGTACGGAGCGCTGATTGCGCTCGGCTACAAACCGCCTGAAGTCGCACGCCTGCTGAAACATGCCGATGAACCCGGTTTGTCGACCACCGAGATCATCCGCCGCGCCCTGAAGTCGGCTGTCACGAAGTAGCGATGCACGCATGGGCATAGACGCATGGGCATAGAACAGGATCGCATCATCGCCAGCACCGGCGGCCGCGACGAGGAGGTCGCCGACCGCAGCGTGCGCCCGCAGTCGCTGGATGACTACGTCGGCCAGCCCAATGTCAAAAAGCAGATGAGCATCTGGATCCAGGCGGCGCGCGATCGCGGCGAAGCTCTGGACCACGTTTTGATATTCGGGCCGCCGGGACTGGGCAAGACCACACTGGCGAACATCATTGCCAAGGAGTTGCAGGTGAACCTGAGGCAGACCTCGGGACCGGTGCTGGAGCGCCCGGGTGATCTGGCGGCGCTGCTCACCAATCTGGAACCGCGCGACGTGCTGTTCGTCGATGAGATTCATCGCTTGAGCCCGGTGGTGGAGGAGGTGCTGTATCCGGCCATGGAGGACCAGCAGCTCGATTTGATGATCGGCGAAGGACCGGGGGCGCGCTCCATCAAGCTCGACCTGCCCGCCTTCACGCTGGTGGGGGCCACCACCCGCGCGGGCCTTCTGACATCGCCCTTGCGCGATCGTTTCGGCATCGTGCAGCGCCTGGAATTTTATTCGACCGCGGAGCTGACCAAGATCGTCGTGCGCAGTGCCGCGATACTCAAGCTGCAGCTTCAGCCCGACGGTGCCGACCGCATTGCCGAGCGTTCGCGCGGTACGCCGCGCATCGCCAACCGGCTGCTGCGCCGCGTGCGCGATTTCGCCGAGGTGACCGCGGGCGGCGTGATCAGCGGCGAGGTGGCCTTGGCGGCGCTCAACATGTTGGAGGTCGATCCGCAGGGCTTCGACACGCTCGACCGGCGTCTGCTGTTGACCGTGATCGAGAAATTCGAGGGCGGTCCGGTGGGTGTGGACAGTCTGGCCGCCGCCATGAGCGAGGAGCGCGGTACCATCGAGGATGTCATCGAACCGTTCTTGATTCAGCAGGGTTTCCTGATGCGCACCGCGCGCGGGCGGGTGGCCACGCGTGCCGCCTACGCCCACTTCCGATTGGCGCCGCCGCCCTTGGAGCGGGACGCCAATCTGCCGTTGTTTCGGGATGGCCAGTAAGTGGCGGACTTGCCGCGGTACTCGCACCGGTATTCGGTTTATTGGGAGGACACCGACGCGGGCGGCGTGGTGTACTACGCGAATTACCTGAAGTTCATGGAGCGTTGCCGCACCGAGTGGCTGCGGGCAATGGGCGTCGACCAGCAGCGGTTGCGGTCCGAGCGCCGGCTGCAGTTCGTCGTGGTGAACGTGTCCGTGGATTTTCTCAGGCCCGCCGTGCTGCATGATGAAATTATCGTCACTGCTGAATTGCAGCGTCTGACGGGTGCGACAATCGTCTTCAAGCAAACAATCATGCGCGGCGTCGAGCAGCTGATCGACGCCACCGCCCGCGTGGCGTGCCTCGACTCCGGTACGCTGAAACCGCGTGCCATCCCCAAGGATTTGTTCATGGAGTGGCGCAATGCCCAATGATTTGTCGGTATGGAACTTGGTGCTCGATGCGAGCCCGATCGTGCAGGTCGTCGTGGGTCTGCTGCTGTTCGCCTCCGTTGCTTCCTGGGCCATCATCTTCGCGAAGTCACGAGTGATCTCACGCTCGCGCCGTCAGGCCGAGAAGTTCGAGACGGCGTTCTGGTCCGGCGGCGACCTGGCGACGCTGTACAAGAACGTGGAAATCAAAGGCCGGGCCGGCACCGGTTTGCAAAGCGTGTTCGAATCGGGCTACAGCGAATTCAGCCGCCTGCGCCAATTGGGCACGCCCGTGGAGCTGCAGTTGCCGGGCGCAAGACGTGCGATGCGTGTGGCGCAGATGCGGGAACTCGACCGGCTGGAGAAAAACCTCGCATTGCTGGCCACCGTCGGGTCCACCAGTCCCTATGTGGGATTGTTCGGCACCGTCTGGGGCATCATGAGCGCCTTTCACAACCTCGGAAACGTGCAGCAGGCGACCTTGGCGGCGGTCGCGCCCGGCATCGCGGAGGCGTTGGTGACGACCGCGGTGGGCTTGTTCGCGGCGATTCCCGCGGTGGTCGCCTACAACCGGCTGGCTGATCAGGTGAGCCGTCTGGAGTTGCGCTTCGACACGTTCATCGAAGAGTTTTCCACGATTCTGCAGCGCCACGGCACCGCCCGGGCGCCGCAAGGATAGGCCATGGCTACGCGCCGGCGCCGCTTGATGGCCGAGATCAACGTCGTGCCGTACATCGATGTCATGTTGGTGCTGCTGATCATCTTCATGATCACCGCGCCGTTGTTGAAAGAGGGCGTCAAGGTGGACTTGCCCGATGCCGCCGCCAAGCCCATCGATGCCGATCTGCTCAAGAACCATGAGCCGCTCATTCTGACGATCGACGCCCGCGGCCGGATGTACATCAACTTCGGTCAGAACCAAGATCAGCCGACACCGGAGGCAACTGTCAGTTCGCGCACCGCCGCGCTGCTGCGCCGTGATCCGCAGACGCCGGTTCTGGTGAAAGCCGATACCACGGTGCCCTATGGCACGGTGGTGCGTGCCATGGTGCTGCTGCAACAAGCGGGCGCCAGCAAGGTCGGTTTCCTCACCGATCCTCCGCGGACGAATCCCGGCGCAAAGTGATGGCCGGCTTCCTGCGCGAACATTCCTGGGCCGTCGTCTTCTCCGTGCTGCTGCATGGACTGCTGGCGGCGGCGCTGCTGTACGGCGCGTTGATTTCGGTGCGCCATACGCCCCTCAGCAATCAACCCCTGCCCATCGATGCCGTCGTGGTCGACTCGCAGGTGCTGCGGGCGGCGCAGCGCGCCGTGACAGACGAGGACGCCGCGCGGGCCCAGGCTGCGGCCGAGCAGCGAGCCGCCGCCGCCGCGGCTGCCCAGGCGGAGACTGAAGCCAAAGAGGCGGAGCAGGCGACGCGCGCGGCGGATGAGGCGGCGCGTGCTGCTGCGGATGCCAAAGCACAGGCCGCAGAGAGGCTCGCGTCGGAGGAGAAAGCAGTCGCCGAGGAAAGAGCCGCGGAGGCGGCGCACGCGGCCGACGTGAAGCGCGCCGCCGACGCAAAGCGTGCCCAGGAGGCCAAACGCGAAGCGGACGCCAAAGCCGCGGAAGATGCGAAACGGGCCGCGGAGGCCAGGCAGGCAGAGGAAGCGAAGCGCGCCGCCGATCAGGCCAAGCTCGAGCGTGAGGCGGAACTGCGCCGCCAAATGGCGGCTGAAGAACGCGCCAATGCCGTGCAGAGCAGCCCCTTGCGCGATCAGTACATGGCGCGACTGCAGAGCAGGATTCAGAATGCCTGGATACGTCCGCCCTCGGCGCGCGTCGGCCTGGATTGCCTGGTCGAAGTGACGCAATCGCCCGACGGCGAGGTGCTCGATGCGCACGTCACGCAATGCAATGGCGACGCGGCGACCAGCGAATCGATCAAGAATGCCGCATATCGCGCCTCGCCCTTGCCGACGCCGCCCGATCCGGCGTTGTTCGCGCGCACTTTTGCATTCCATTTTCACCCGGATCAATAGAGTCGAAAAAATATGAAAAAACACTACACGCTGGCCTTGCTGGCACTGACATTGTGGGGCGTGAACTGCCGCGCGGAATTCGTGGTCGAGGTGACGCGCGGTCAGACTCAGGCGATTCCGATCGCGATCGTGCCGTTTTCATCGCCCGACGTGAGCGCCGCGTCCTTCGACGTCGCGCAAATGATCAATGACGATCTGGCGCGCAGTGGTCGCTTCAAGACCATGGACGTCAAGGACATGATCGAACAGCCGCATGCGGGCGCGGACATCGCCTTCGACGATTGGCGGCGGCTCAACGACGACTACATCGTGGTCGGCTCGCTGCAGATGGTCAGCGCGGATCACTACATCATCACCTACGAACTCTACAACGTGCTCACGCGCCAGCGGCTGCTGGGATTTCAGATCAACGCGAACCGCCCGGGCCTGCGCCTGGCCAGCCACCAGATTGCCGATGCCGTGTTCGAGAAGATCCTGGGAATTCGCGGTGCCTTCAGCACGCGAATCGCCTATATATCGGCTCTCGGCCATGTGCCGAACAAGACCTATGAGCTCGTGATCGCGGACGCGGACGGCGAAAATCCCCGCGTGGTGACGCAATCGAAGGAGCCGCTGATGTCCCCGGCGTGGTCGCCGGACGGCTCCAAGTTGGCGTATGTATCTTTCGAGGACCGTCTCTCCACCATCTACGTGCAGAATATCAAGTCCGGTGAGCGGCAGCGGGTGTCGGCCCACGCCGGTGTGAATCAGGCGCCCGCGTGGTCGCCGGACGGCAGGAAACTGGCCCTGACACTCTCCTCGCGCGACGGCAATCTGGATGTTTACATCCTGGATCTCGACACGCAGGCGCTGACCCGGATCACGGATGATCCCGGCATCGACACCGAGCCGCAATGGTCGAAGGACGGGCTGAGCCTGTACTTCACGTCGGATCGGGCCGGCGGCCCGCAGATCTACAAGATCGGCGTCAAGCCGGGCGACAAGCCCCGGCGGCTCACCTTTCAAGGCAGCTACAACGCACGGCCGAGGATCTCGCCCGACGAATCGCAGATGTCCTTCGTGACGCAGGAAGAGGGCGGTTATCGCATCGCCACCATGGATCTTCGCGGCCACGGCGGCGATATACAGGTGCTCACGAAAGGACCCGCTGATGTGTCCCCGAGCTACGCACCGAACGGCGCCGTGATCATTTATGCGGCACGCGACCATGGGCGCGGCGTGCTGGCATTGGTGAGTGCCGACGGGCACGTGCAGCAGCGCCTGGTCGCGAGCGAAGGCGAGCTGCAAGAGCCCGCCTGGGCGCCGTTTCCTGCAAATTAAGGTAACCTTATGCTTGGTCGAACTTGGAAGGAAAAATCAATGATGAGAACTCTATCCATCGCATTGCTGCTGGTAGGAACGGTGATGCTGGCGGGATGCCCCAAGAAGCACAACGTCAACGAGCCGCCGGTGGCCGGCACCCAAGTTCCCGGGGATTCGTCCGCGAGCGGCAGCGAAAGTCCCTCGACCTCCGCGAGTGCATTGGGCGATGCCGCCGCCGTGGCCCGCAGCTTGAACGCCGCGCCGCTGTCGAAGAAGATCATCTACTTCGACTTCGACAAATCGGAGATCAAGCAGGAATATGCCGACATCGTGACCTCGGCGGCGCGTAATCTCACGAGCAATTCCAACTTGAAACTCAAGCTCGAAGGCAACACCGATAATCGCGGCACCCGCGAATACAATATCGGCTTGGGCGAGCGCCGGGCGCAAGCCGTGCGACGCGCGTTGATGCTGCAGGGCGTTGCCGAGTCGCAGCTCTCCACCACGAGTTTCGGTTCGGAGAGGCCCGCGGCCGAGGGCGACGATGAATCCGCGTGGTCGCAAAATCGCCGCGTGGAACTGGTCTACGGGCCCTGACAAGTGAACGTCGTGACTCGCATGGCGGTGTTGGCGGGAGCGGCCCTGGCCCTGGCCGGCTGCGCGAGCACGCCGCCGGAAGAGGATCCGGTGCAGATCAAGCTGAACGACCTCGATGTGCGATTGACGCGCATCGAGAAGGTCATGCAGAACCAAAGCCTGCTCGAACTCTCCAATCAACTCGAGGCGCTGCGCGCGGATGTGCGCGGCATGCATAACGATGTCGACCTGCTGAACAACAGCATGGAGGCGCAGCGCCGCCAGCAGCGCGACATGTATGCCGACCTGGATTTGCGCATCAAGGCGCTCGAGGGGCGCGGCGCCGGCTTGCCGACTGCCGCCGCGCCGCCTGCGGCCGCCGACCCGGGATCTTCGGCGGGTGCCGGTCTCGCATCGGGCGCCACTCCGCCGACCGATACCAGCGTCTACCAGGCGGCGTTCGGCTTGTTGAAGGACAGCCAATACGACCGGGCCATTCAGGCCTTCCAGCAATTCTTGATCAACTATCCCAGCAGTTCCTTGGCGGACAATGCACAGTACTGGCTCGGCGAAGCCTACTACGTGAACCGGTCATTCCCCGAGGCGCAAAGCGCCTTCCAGCGCGTCGTCGACAAGTATCCGCAGTCACGCAAGATTCCCGATGCCTTGCTCAAGATCGGCTATTGCCGCTACGAGATGAAGCTGTGGGATTCCGCCAGGGCGGCTCTGCAGCAAGTCGTGACCCAGTATCCGGATGAGCCGTCTGCCAAACTGGCGCAGCAACGATTGGACAAAATGGCCGCGGAGAAGCATTGAGTGCACAGCCGGCCAAGGGCGACCGTCTGCGCATCAACGAGATCTTCTACTCGCTGCAAGGCGAGGCCGACGCCGTAGGCTTTCCCACCGTGTTCGTGCGGCTGACGGGCTGTCCGTTGCGCTGCCAGTACTGCGACACCGAGTACGCCTTCCATGCCGGCGACTGGCAAGATCTGGCCGGCATTACCGAGCGGGTTCGAGAGTTCGGCGCCCGCCACGTTTGCGTCACCGGCGGTGAGCCGTTGGCGCAGCCGAATTGCCTGGCACTGCTGCGACGTCTCTGTGACGAGGGTTTCGAGGTGTCGTTGGAAACGAGCGGTGCGCTCGATGTGGGGGCGGTCGATGCGCGCGTGGCGCGGGTGATCGATGTCAAGACGCCCGGCTCGAACGAAGCGGCGCGCAATCGCATGGAAAATCTGCAGCTGTTGACGCCGCGCGACCAGCTCAAGTTCGTCATCTGCTCGCGCGAGGACTATGACTGGAGCAAGGCATTCATGGAGGAGCATCGCCTTCACGATCGATGCCGGATCTTGTTCTCGCCAAGCTACCAGCAGCTATCGCCCACGATGCTCGCGGATTGGATCTTGAGCGACCGCCTCCCGGTGCGTTTTCAACTGCAGCTTCACAAGGTGTTGTGGGGCGATGTGCCCGGCAAGTGAACGCGGGCAAACGCGCGGTGGTGCTGTTGTCCGGCGGCCTCGATTCGGCCACCGTGCTCGCGATGGCGCGCTCACAGGGATTCGATTGCCATGCGCTGAGCGTGCATTACGGTCAGCGTCACAGCGCGGAGTTGGACGCTGCCAAACGGGTGGCGGTGGCGTTGGGCGCCCGGGAACATCGGATCATGGGCGTCGATTTGGCCGGCATCGGCGGTTCGGCGTTGACGGATGATGCCTTGGCCATACCGCAGGCACCCACCGCGGGAATTCCCGTGACCTATGTGCCGGCCCGCAACACCATGCTGCTGTCCTTGGCATTGGGTTGGGCGGAGGTGCTCGGCGCCGAGGATATCTTCGTCGGCGTCAATTTTGTCGATTACTCGGGCTACCCGGATTGCCGCCCGGAATTCATCGCTGCCTTCGAGGCGCTCGCGCGACTCGCCACCAAGGCGGGGGTGGAGGGCTGCCGCTATCGGATCAACGCGCCGCTGATCGAGATGTCGAAGGCTCAGATCATCCAGGCAGGCGTCGCCCTTGGGGTGGACTACGGCACCACCGTTTCTTGCTACCAGGCTGACGCCCAAGGCGCGGCGTGCGGGAAGTGCGATTCCTGCCGGCTGCGTGCCGCGGGGTTCGCCGCCGCGAATATCGCCGATCCGACCCGCTACGCGGCGTAGGTCCCTCGGTGAGTTGTCTTGGCGATGCTCTTGTGGCCGAGTTCGGCTATGATGCGCGGCTGCAAATGGGACGGTAGCTCAGTTGGTAGAGCAAGGCCCTTTTAAGGCTTTGGTCCTGGGTTCGAGTCCCAGCCGTCCCACCATTTACGACTGGATGACATCGAAGCAGATTCTCGACGGCCAAGGAACAGGCCTGTGCTGAGACTGGGAAGTGGGGCTCTCAGCACAAGCCGTTCCGCAATTTAGGATGCGGCTTTGGCGGTCT
>Ga0116228_10000373_pt1 | contig 33463 bp, 25 predicted proteins | sample S1TSphfallax_2_FD_89694 | JGI IMG/M metagenome (GOLD analysis project Ga0116228, IMG submission 89694) | Host-associated microbial communities from peat moss isolated from Minnesota, USA - S1T2_Fc - Sphagnum fallax MG | ecosystem: Host-associated > Plants > Peat moss > Unclassified | place... | reverse complement strand
CTTCCGAAAGAAAGAAGGAAAGTGCGCAGAAGCTGCTGTTTGTTGGTTTGGTGACGTCGAAAGGCCAATCAGAGGAAAGCAGAAGGGAAAAGAAATCAGAAAAAGAAAGTGCGCAGAAGCTGCGTTTACATTGGCCACTCAGTTTGATGACGTCGAAAGGCCAATCGGCGGAAAATAAAAAGAAATCATGAACAAAAAAGAAAGGAAAGAAAGTTCGCGGACGTTGCGTATAAATTGGCCTCTCAGTTCGGTGACATTGAAGGGCCAATCAGTGAAAGACGGCCAAGAGCCAAGATGATTACAACTGTGCACGGCCAGCTATTCAAATCCTACAACTACACGTGTCCAGTTCTCGTACGTAGATTTCGCCACTTGATGACAACATCCCCATTCACACTTGAGCCAGTTCGTCTGCTTCCCTTCCCTCTTCCCTCTCCTCTCCTCTTCTCTGCTCTCCTCTCCTCTCCTCTGCTCTTCTCTTCTCTTCTCTTCTCTCCTCTCCTCTCCTCTGCTGTGATTTTGTTGCATACTTTTTTGATTGTACTCTTATTCCACAGAAGAGGATGTGTCCTTCAAGAACAAGATGAGCTTAGAAGAAAAAGATGTGGTCTTCCAACAAATCATTGCCCATGTCATTGCTGACAGAGGGAAAGAAATGGCACAGAACAAAGAAGCAAAATCCCAACAGAACAGACTAAAGAAACCACAAAAACAGAGTTATAAATGCAACAACATCACAAGTACTTACATATTTGGCTGTCGAACTCTTCTACCCTGCAAGGAAGTTCCTTAGCTGTCCCTCAATCTGCATGAGCAACTGCAACTCCCAACAATATTATTGCAGCTGGATTATTCACCAACATCATGAATGTAACATGGTATGAGCAGCAGCGAAGGGAGTTGCTGGTCATTTAGAACAAGAAAACCCATGGACAATCAAATCCTCTCACTCTCTTGCTGCAAATAACATTCCAACAATTGAAGAAGGATTCCATTACGAGAAGAGGCCATTATCACAGACGATGAGCCAGAGGGAGCTCCTGGTAATTTGAACACAAAACCTGTGACAATCAATCAGATCCTCTTGCTGGCTGTAATTCAAAAAGGATTCCATACCAAACCATGACAATCAAATCCTCTCACTTGCTGCAATTCCAACAATAAGGATTCCCTCATTAGATTCCCATCAACATGATGAGCAAGGGGCTGCTGTAAATTTGAACATCAAACCATGATGATCAAATCCTCACTCACTGCAATCCCAACAATTCAAGAAGGATTCCATTACTAGAACTCATTACTAGAAGGTCTGCATAGGTTCAAGAAAGCTGAGTCCCAAGAAAACACAGAAAACAGGGAGAAGAAGCATAGGGAGAAGTAGGTAAAGTGATTGCACATAACAAGAGTTTTATTTGTCACTCATGATCTGTGGCAGTATGTAAACAAGACGGTTTGGATGTTCATTTGCAAAGGGCTAGAAAAACAACTGAGATAACACAACACCTGAATGGGATGTGTACAATACCCAAACATTTGTTCAATTCCAGTATATGTGAATTGCTCCAGAGCCAGCCTGATGCCATCACCCAAACCTCCTGCTTTCTTGTTTGCTTTGACATCAACATCTGGCATTGCAAAATAGATGCACACAGAAAACAAAAGAACCTTGCTTCATTGGCATGAACATCAACACAAGAACAAAGGTACAAGAGATAACATCATTATCATGCTCATTATCTCCTTTTAGTATTCTATCTTGTGGTCCATTAGACTTTTGGACATCCATCAAAGAGTCATATAGCACACCATTATGATGCCTAAAACTCAGCTAGTGAACTGAATAGCCACCACCATATGGAGAGACAACGCAAAAACTGGCCATGAGAAATGACTAGCCAAAAAGACTTGAGCTGCTCAAGGAAGTAGAACAGAAAGCACATCACTAAAACCTTGAGATTATGCCTACACACCTCAAGAAAAAAGTGTGAACAGAACCCAGTCACAGCAAGGACAGGAAGAGATGGCTTCTACCCAAATGAGTACAAAGGTTTAAAGGAAATAAGGATGAACCAATGTTAAATGAATATAGAGCTCACTGCTCAAGAACAACAGAGTCACCTCTCTCAGATATCGATGAGATTGGACAGAAATCTACACAAAGACTCTGAAAGTCACACAACAAAGAGTGCAGCAGTCATAACCTTCTGAGAGTCCCTCACAAAGTGTCAGACAATCACCTTCATAAACAATAGCAGTGACAAGCTGCCATGAGTATCCATCATACAAACTCAGAGTACAACCATTTTTCGCATGTACAACATGCAGAAGAGAATGAACAAAAGCCAATATTTCATTTTGGGCAGTAACAGAATATCAAATGTGCTGAGAAATAAGGAATCAAATAGCACTAACTGCTATAGATTGAGCAGATAACCTTAGGGTGCTGGTCATTTTTTAACACTCTTGGTTTTTTGCTCTCAGTATGTTCCCCAACAAATCATCTAAACAGGATCAATATAATTTTTGTCTAAACATCACCAACCTTCAGGAAGACCCATATTAGTTGAAGACCTTCAAACTGAGAAACATTCAAAAAAGATTTGAATAGACCTTCCAAACTGAGAAAGATTCAGGATATGTCACCATTCAAGGAGAACTTGAATGGTAAGAAGATACATCTTATTTTAATGTCTTAGAAACCACAGGCTTGTAGTTTCATGAGCTTCTGAAATGGATACTTTGCAGCACCCAGTTTTGACTGGTTTGTCCATGCATGAGGACAGGCGACCTTCAAAAACAATTGGTCATACACCACATATCCTCCAAAGCCCACACCCCGCTCTTGTCATGTTAGCTGTAAGAAGCAAATGTTGCATCATAATGGCCTGCACCTCAACACTGCCCAATGGAAGCTCAGCATACAGTTACTGGAGGAGTTTATGGGCTAACATCAACATCTGGGTGATGTATGTGCTTCAGCTGCCAATGCCTTAGATGTCACACATGAAAAGTAGCTCGTCTTAAAATATGTATTGAGGCTTGTGCAAATTTCCCTTAGATTTGAAACAATGTTAGGCATTTTTGAGAATCAACTTGATGTACTTGCTTGAAATTGACATGAGATTTTATCCTATCTTTTGCACTAATTGCACTAATATCAAAAGAAACACAGCTGTCCTTACCTGGTGAAGTATTTGACAACATTCCAGTTTCGAACTCCTTCCCATCATCATCACAACGTGAATATACAGTCTTGACAAGAATACACAATGCTCATAGCTCTAGTGCCCATTGGCAAAATGTAGGGATTGATTGACCTCCTCAATTTCTGACTCCATGTTAGTTCCACCTGTGACAATGCGGAGCAAATGGCGAGCATTGGCTGCCCCAGTGCTCCGAACCATACCTGAAAACATACTGTCTGCATTTGAAAGTAACTGCTGTGGGGTATTGAATTCAATCAACATCCCTGCATCAAGAACAAGAATACGGTCAGTGTCAATGATGGTGTTTAGACGATGTGCAATGGTTATCATTGTACATGACTTGAACTCCTTGCGTATCGTGTTTTGGATAAGAGCATCAGTTCCATAATCAACAGATGCCGTTGCCTCATCAAGAACCAATATTTTTGATCTTCTTATGAGTGCACGTGCCAGATTCAGTAGCTGTCTCTGTCCAACACTGAAGTTCTCCCCCCCTTCGGATACTTCAGAATCAAGTCCAAGTCCGTTTCTGTGGAAAACATCTGTCAAATGAGCTCGCTCAAGAGACTCCCACAAATCAGCATCCGTATGTTCACCAAAAGGATCCAGATTGAAGCGCATTGAGCCTGAAAAAAGCACTGGGGATTGCGGAATAATCCCAATATTCTTCCGTAGGTCAGATAGACCCATCTTCCTGATACTCAATCCATCAATGAGAATGTGCCCACTTTCTGCCTCCACCATCCGGAAGAGAGTGTTGATCATGCTTGATTTTCCTGCCCCTGTCCGGCCCACCACACCAATCTTCTCCATGGGATGGATTTTGAAAGACAATCCATGTATCACTGGTGGTAAGTCAGGCCTGTACCTCATAACAACATTCTGGAACTCAATAGCTCCATCTGTAGGCCATGCTGGAGGTGGGCAATAACCTTCGATTACAAGTGGAGCTTCTGATGGTGTATCAATATAATTTCCCAGTCGCTCAACCGCATTGAAGCTATTCTCTGCCACGCTAGCTAAGCGAAGGGTTAGCATCATTAGGAATGTGATATTAAGTGTGTAGCTCAGAAGAAGGCCCATTTGGGGAGCAAATGCAGCTTGGTCACTTGCCCGGGCATTCCCAAACACCGCCAATGTAGCTGTAATCCAGATCATCAGACCACCCAAAAAATCTAGCCTTATAGAAAGCCACCGATTTGAACTCATATTGACAACCATATAGCGAATGTTAGCATCCACAGCCTTCCCATTCTTGATAGCCATCCTGTCATACAAATTGTAAGCCCGAATGCTAGCAGCGCCATTCAGGGTCTCACTAAATTGAGCATACACAGGTGACCTTGTAATGGCATCAAGACGCTTCACTTCCCTCACAGTGCTTTGAAAATACAGGTAAACCATATTAAACACCAATAACAGAGGTAAGATAGCCCACAAAGCAATGGTGTTCACAAACCCAATAAGGACAAAGGTTGATAGCAGCTCAAAAACAGCAGCCAAGAGTCCATTGACGTACCAGGCAATGGTACGGTCAATCTCACCCGTATCCTTTGCAAACCGATTCAGAATTCTTCCCAGTGGATTCACATGGAAAAAGGAGATTGGTGCTCGGAGAACTGATTCCAACATTCTATTATGCAATTTTCGTGCTGCCACTAAGCTTGACAATACAAGCCAGAAGGAATTGCCAAAGTTGAAGAAAACCTGAACAAAGGAAAGAAGCATATATACTTGGAGGTAGAAAAAAGGCCCATGCATCTTTGGCCTAGTTTCATCTGTCCAGATGGCAAGCCATCCACTTGTGGAAAGCCGGGCAACTTCCACCATAACATAGAAGAAGAAGAGTACAGCAACAACCCATGTACCACCTATTGCCTCAAAATACCTTGAAAGAACCTTCCAAGACATGACTCCTGTCTCTCTTTCCTCTTCCTTGATGAGCATTGCCTTCACATCTTTCTTCTTCTTCTCCATGTCCTCCGTGTCTTTCTTTGAACTCACCCGATGCTCCAACAAAGAAGCCTCCTCACTCTTTGCTCCATTCATCTGGATCACATTGACCTCTACAACACCCAATATCAGGAAATAATTTACTGTAGTCCCTACTATACCTTTTAGACAAGTTTACACTTGGGCAGCGGGTCATTACAACTTAGGTTAATACTAGGATCTAAGATCACCCTACAAAAAACAAGCTTGGCCTGGTGATCACAACTTTAAAGCCAGTGATGGAAACAACCATCAGAAGATACCTACCAAAAGAAAAGCTTGAAATAGCATGAAAACAGGGTAAAGACATCCATACCATCTCCAGCTTCAATCATCTTGTCACCATCATCATCCATATTCTCTTCCATGCTTCTTACGTTTTCCATCAGCTGCTTAAACAGTGGACCATTCGCAAGCAATTCATCAAATGCTCCCTGCTCCTTGATCTCCCCTTCATTGACAAGAATAATTCTATCAACTTGTGATAGGAAGTGTAACTGATTCGTGACCAAAACACGAGTCTTTCCCCGGAGTTTCTCTAGGAGACAAGTTTCAAACACCTGTTGAGCAACATGAGCATCAAGGGCACTTAATGGGTCATCCAAAAGGTAGACATCAGCATTGGAATAAATGGCTCGAGCTATGGAAACACGCTGCTTTTGCCCACCACTAATATTAACCCCACGTTCTCCAATCTCTGTTAGATCTCCATTTGGTAGTGATGCCAAGTCCTGAGCAAGAGCACTGACGTCAATGGCCATCTTATAGCCCTCAGGTTCATAAGGAGATCCCAAAAGTATGTTATCTTGCACACTTGCATTGAAAATCCATGACACTTGAGGGACATATGCTACCTTACCCCGAACAATTGCTGGGCTTCCAGAAACTGCTGGAAGATCCCCAAGGATAGCTGAGAGAATTGATGATTTCCCTGCCCCTGTGCTCCCCACAATAGCCACTAAGCTACCAACCTCAACATGCAAGTTTATGTTTGACAATGTTGGCCACTCCAATGTAGGCTCCCAGGAGAATGTGCTGTTTTCTATAGAAATGGCTGGTAAGCCAGATTCCAGGGCTGGGTTTGGTTGTAGATCCCGTTCGTCAGCTACCAGAAATTCTTGCAGTCTCTTAAGAGAGACATTTGCATTAACAATGTAGACAATAAGGGTTGGTAGTGTGTAGAGTGGATACCGCAGTACTGCAAAAAGAGAGAGGGATGTGAATGTCTTGGCTGGGGTCAATTCACCTCCAAAATAAGTGTAGAGCCCGAAAGCAAGAACTGCCACCAAGACTGGAGCAGCATATAAAAGGAATGAATTGACTGCATTGAGCAGCTGTGACTTTCTGAGCCAGCTGATTTCATCAGCCCTGATGCCCAGAACTTTCGTCTTGAAGCTTTCCTCCCAGCCAAAATATTTCACAATATCCATTGCAGAAAGAATTTCACTGATAAGATCAATTCGCTTATCTGTACACTGCAAGCCCTGTTTCTGAAGATTCTTCATCCAACTAATGATGAAGGCTTGAACAGGAAACAGTGCAATGAGCATCATTGATCCAAGAATTGATGCCAACCCAAGCTGTTGATACAAGAGTACAATCGCAATGATGATACGAAGTGGTGCAGACCAAAGTGAATGTAGCTGCTGGCAGGTTTGCTGAACAGCATCAGTATCTGAGGTCATAAGGTTGGTTATCTTACCCATTGTGAAACCTCTTCGACCTGCTTGAGACAGCCGCAGAGATTTTCGGAAGATAGCTGCAGTCAGGGCTGAGCGAGTACGGAACCCAACTCGAATGACATTTTGAAAGTACTGGGCTTCACATAGCACTCCAAATATCGCCCCAGCAAAGATCAATGTAGCATATACATAGCCTTTCCAAACAGGCTCTTGATTTTGCATTGACACCAAGAGCAGGCTCAAGCAGACGGGACCCACAAACTGAGCTGCATCATTTCCAAGCTTGTAAATCCCACCAAGCCAGAAGCGAGCTCCTAGACTGCGGTTCAATGCTCTAAGCAAACTCGGGTTAGGTTGAGCCCGTTCTTCATACCAGTAATGCTGAAAAGTTGAGTACAGTTGTTCTGTTGTATCCCACTTATCAAGAAGCCAGACATCCTTGTCGCCAATTGGCTTCTTGTAACCAGATTTCATCAAGGGTGTCATCCATTCAAACAAAAGAAAGGAGATGAAGCTTGCATTGCGCTCAGGGCAAACCTCCTGTTCTCCAGCCAGGGGTTCATACTCTGACCCATAGTATGGCTCATCATGAACCAGGATAGGTGTAAAATCAGTTTGAGGCTCCAAGGCCGGGAAGTAAAACGTGTAAAAGACACAAAAGAAAACTGCACAGAGATATTCCCCGAACACAACTCGCATGGCCACATCTGTGGAATAGTCTTTGAGAGCAAGCAGATACCGGAGTATGGCTGTTTGTGCCACCACTACATAAACAAGTACAAATCGGACATACCAAATGAGGTCTTTAGTGTACGTCTTCATTTCAACGCACAGCATTGCCAACACAGAAAGCCATGTTGCAACAGACACCAGGAAGGTCAACAACTGCCAGACACCACCAACTCACAGCAGATAAAATGTCAATGCCACAGTCCAATGCAACACAATCCACATCATATGAATTCAGCCGACAATGTTATAACATATTCCAAAGTGCGCACTGCACTCCAGAAGAGCACACAGCAATTACCACTAGCTCTCTCTTCAAACCACCAAAGAAAGACCCCCCGAAAAAGAAAAAAAAAACAAATCCAGATGTCACATTCAAAAACAAAAAAGAAAGATGCAGGCACAAGTCAGCGTAATGAAGAACTGGTTGTTTTCAGCTGCAGGGGGGTAATGTGTAGGCTACTAGTTCCTCCGATTGGAAAGCAAGCTCTCTTGTAACCCTGGTCTACCTTAGGAAGTGAGAGAGGTTTTTTGTTTGTGATCTTCTTTCTGTCATGATTATTATGAAAGATATGCTGTCCCTGTATGTCCCTGTATAATTTTACACAAATTCTTGGCTGCTGAACTCAATTTTCATGTCAATTAAGAGCCGTAATTGCACCCGCAAAAAAGCCAGGCAATTGATGGCTCTGTCTAAGGCGGCACAAGAAAATCATATCCATGAAATTAAATTCTGCTGCTTTGGATCCACATTTGGATCATCACTGGATATGGTGACCTCCACATCACATAGGGTAACATCTAGAACAATTAGCTTGATACAATGAGCAGGTGTGTGTGTGTGTGTGTGTGTGTTGAGCTGCGAGAGGGACAAGGGAAGAAAATTTGAGCAGGTACCTCATAGGGAGGCAGAGAAAGCTCCCCGTCGAGATTGACGTTAGAGATCCCAAACACGACTTGCAACAGTGGTCCAATAACACAACAGGCAACCAAGAGGATGGCGAACAAGTGTCCCCAGGGAGGATTCTTGAGCTTGAATTTTTTGTTGTTGTGGTATGCAGAAGATGAAGAAGGAGAAGAAGAAGAAGAAGAAGAAGAAGCAACAACATAATAGATACGGTAAAGCGTAACACAGAGAAGGAGCAAATTGGAAACAGTAACGACAAAAGAATCGACGAGGCAAGGGGTATAAGCACCGAAACCAGAAGGCAAGTGAGTAGCCCATTTCCCTTCTTCTTTTGGACGACAAAAACCCTCCATCAACAACGACGACAACGACGACGTCGTCTTCTCCAACAACGACGACAACACATTGGGAAGAAGCATTGTGCGTTTTCTTCAGAGCTTCAAACCCTAAAAAAAAAAAAAACCCCCCCACCCCCCCCCCCCCCCCCCCCCCCCCCCCAGGTCCCATCATCATGTTTCCTCCTAGTCAATCCACAATTTATTTGCAAATCCAAAAGGGCCTATCATATTTTGATACATGTCTTCTTGCTGAAACATCAAAGTAAGAGGCTCCCTCCCAACAACCCAACTTATGAAAACCTAGGGTACCTTGTTTGTGTTCCCCACTTGAATGTATGCATACACTGATGCAAAAATGGATAGGGTGTACACTTAAATGATGTGGTTGCAGATGTGTACTCAATGAGAACATTGTTGTTTAGGGTTTCAAAATAGTGTCTTCATCTACGCTATGCATTGTGATGGCTAAAAGTTGGCAGTTAGTGTCGTTTTTGCAAATTAGACATTAGAACTTGAAAAGAGCATGTGAGATAATAATGTTGTCTATTGTTTGTGTAATTCAAGGCTAATCTTATCTTGGAGGTGAATGGTCGAAAATGAAATGGCATTCATGGAGTTTTTGCTTGGAAGGAAGATGGCAAGAATAAAAAGAGGGACATTGTGGGGGATTTGGCACAAACAAGCTAAACGATCAAATTTAGAAGATAGTTAGTGTTCTTAGAAATTTTTGTTTTGTTTGGTTAATTGTTGTGTTTTTTTTTGTTGCGTTAGTGATTAGTTAGGGCAAAGCTCTATGTATTTTAATGATGATATAAAGGGTTGGTGTCATGAAATGATGACATCTTGAGGTGGTATGAGTTGTAGTGTATTAGACATATAAACAACTTGGAATCATTTATGTGGGGAGGAAGAAACATCATTTGATGAATTAGACTTGGTATTTTCTTTGGGATGGTCAATATGAAAAACTCATAATGGGTATCCTCAAGTCAAGACAAAAATTCATGTAATACAAATGTCTAATAATCTATAAACCTAATCTTACACCTTAAGCTTTCCATTGAAAAACTTGTTTGTACTTGTAATGGTCTTACACGAACCTAATACTTTCCATCTACATCACTAGTGTCATAACTTGAACCCACAATTGGATGGGAATAAAAAACATTGTTGTAATGATTCAACCATCATACAAGTTGCGTTGCATATTAGTGAATGGAAACTTAGTTGTTCATAAAACTAATGGAACACTAAGAGAACTAATCATGGTTAAACCTTTGTAATTCTAAAAGAATAATTAAGTTGTGGTATCAAATTGTTCAAGCAATCATTAATTAGAGTTACAAATGAATAAGTTTCGTAGTGTAACAAAAAAATTTATAGAAATTACTAAATTCAATAATTTATTTTGAATTGCGACATAAAAGTAATTGACACATGTTTCCAATTTGCAAGTCTACTCTACCTTAATCTATTGTTTGACAAAAATACAAGTAATAATAAGTTATATTAATCTTCTTCAAGCTTAAGGTTAAGTGTATTGCATGTTTTTTTCGTTATAAAGGTATTGTTGTAGTTCAATGTTCATGTTTCAATTAATTAAAGATGATCATTACACTTCATTTATTTTTCGTTTAAATAAGTTTGCATTGAAAGATTTTGCATTCATGTTTATTTTTATCATACTTACTTATCATGTTTCTTTGATTTCATGGGGTTCTGTCACCCATTGTAAACATTGTTACCAAACTAATAACACATGGTAATTTTTCACCAAGCTACATTTTAAAAATGTTTCATTGTGAAATTGCTTTTAAATGCATCCAATATGTCACAACCTTAACATCAAGTTTGCGATTAATTGTGGAGTGCAAAGGTACATGAGGCCAAAAAAATGTGTTAGATAATGAAACACATTTTCACTTAACGTCAAGTTCACGATTAATTGTGGAATGCAAAGGCATATGAGGCCAAAAAAATGTGTTAGATAGTGAAACACATTTTCATTTAACATCGAGTTCGCGATTAATTGTGAAATGCAAAGGCACATGAGGCCAAAAAAATGTGTTAGATAGTGAAACACATTTTCATAAGTGGGGGAAAGTGCAAGAAATTGAACTCAATGATTCCCAAATGTGTTCCCATTTCGGGGGTTGCATTCGTGCGAAAGTTCAAAATATTCAAAACTTTAGTTGAAGAGAGCAAAAAAACACCAATTTGGGCCCCCAAAGTACCATTGGAAATGACTTGAACTATAAATACCTAAAGTGCCCTCACATTGTTCATTTAAACCTGAAATGCATGAGTTATGATCAAAAGAAAAACCGGAAATCAAATTGAGAATTTGATTCTTGACCACAAATCCTTTTAAAAGCAAGGGTGAAATTAACTCCTATTAAGGTGTGCAATACACCATTGAAAAGATCTTTTTGAAGGCTATAAAATATTGCCCTCACATGTTTCAAAATGTCATGATTTTAAGAAGATATGAACATCTAAAGTTTTGAAACAATAAAGGTCCCAATTTTGGGACTCCCATTTGGGAATCTTAGAAAATAATGTCATTTGGATGTAGCCCTCGTGGAGGGTCACAAAATGTACTGTAAGGAGGGGAGTGATGCCTCCTCCTAAAGGTTTTAGGTTGTGTAAAATTTGAGTTTGAAGTTGTCCCTACTAAGTTCACCACACCATTTGTTTCCAATTTGCAGTAATCACCTTCTTTGTTTAATTGTGCAGATTAGTTTTAGATTGAACTCTTACTTGTGAATTTGTTCTAGTCCCATTCCGAAGGCTTAGCACACCTTCCTACCCCACAAGTGTTGTGAGTTAATGAATGTGCCCTAAATCTTTTTTTAATGTTGTTTTGTTTTAGGACTTGCACTTGGGTCTCTTAAAGGAGTTTGGGGGTGCATCACACAAGATATTGAACATTAAGTGAGATGTTACCATTATTTTTCACCTAGGTTTTTAATGTTGTTTTTATTAACAAAAATGAAGCGTTACTTCTCAAATTTGATTTGAAGTTATATGTGTTGAATGTAAGCATCTCCCATCATATTGCTTGAACAAGGCATGATGCAAGTTAGACATGAGATGAATTAATAATTAAAAAGTCATAATTTGCATTAACAAGATTGAAAGGTGGTGTTCTTAGAATCTTTACTTATATTTTTCATTGGAACCTTCTAAAATTTTATCAAGATTTTTGAAAAATCCACTCATTAAGCCTTTTCTAAACCTTCATCAATCACATCCTCTAAAAGCTTTTGTCAATTACATTTTTAAAAATCTCCTATGAATCATTTTTCTAGAAGCTTCTTGTAATTAAATATTTTAGAAATTTTTGTTAATTTTTTAGGCATATTCATTATTTAAAAAGTTATTTAAAAAAATTAAGCATATTTTATATCTATATATATAATTCATTTATGTTTAATGTTTGTGACACAATACAAGACATGTATAGTACTAAGAAAACCACATTATAATGGTTACCATTGCAAACTAAAAAATTTCAAAAAATCTTAAAATGTGTAACATCAAATGTACATAGTGGGCAATAAAGAATAATGAATGTGACCATAATTGTAGTGAATGAGCTTGAAAAGAATTCATTGTGTTAAAAAATAATTAATCAAATGGGGAAAGTGGAATGTTGAATCGTTTATTGTGAAAGTAGACGAAGGAGAAAAAATAAAATTAAAAAAAATTACACATATTCAATGTTGAGAGGAGTGGAACTTGCACCCACATATAAGAAACACAAGGAATAAGAAGGGACACATAAAAATGACAACTTCAACAAAAGACCAACCAATTCATTACATAGTTGAAATTGATGAACTTGTAATCCCACACGTATACACCCCCAAAGAATTTTGCAAGTTAACAAAAAATTGTTTAGAGAATTAGACGGGGAGAACTTTAATGACCTTCATTTGTTTGCATTATCTAGTGAACAAGATATCACAAAAAATTTTTGATGAACATTAGTTCCATGGTTACATTCAAACATTGGATAAGGAAAGGAAATAAATGCAATTGAAATTGTACATTAAGTTGGAAAATGTGTATGAAATTAAATTGTTGAAAATTGGAAGTGACATTTTGAACTACAAAGTTGATTTATAGTTGTTGAAAATTGGAGGTAACATTTTGAACTACAAAGTCATTTTATAGTTGTTGAATGTCACTTTTGTGAGTAAAGCCGCTAGAAGCACATTGATGAACATGAAGAACCTTTCAAGAAATGTGTTACCACTATTGAACTTGAACAAGATGCAACAACAACTGCAAATGCTATAAACAAAGGACACAAAGATTAAAGAAAATGACAACTTTAAAAACATGCCAAAGCAAAAGGTCACAAAATTTGCATATCAAGCCAACATTAAGGAGAAAAAACTTGGAGTCGCCAAGGATATCATGGTGTAGAAGATTCAAGTGGTGAAAAAGGTTATCATGTCACCATAATAAAGAAAGCTTAATGTAGTTTTGAAACTTTAAAAAGATTGGAAACAATATGCAAAACATGCGTATGGGGAGGAGGAACTTCTTGACAAGGATCACAACTAAAAAAAACAAAGAAAAATAAGAAATGCATAAAAAACATGCAAAAGGTGTTTACGTTTCCAAGGATGTGCATAATTGCAACATGTCTACCTATTTTAATGTTTCCACCAAGCTCAATAAATTGCCCAATTCTACCTAATAATGGATGCCACTCATACACAAGATGTAGATATGCTTCATGTTTTTCCCATATACCTAGAAAGTTATGGAGGAAAACAATGTGGCCTTGAAAGTCACCAAAAATGATGCAAACAACATATATGCATCAATAGCGAAAGAGGACCATGTTTTTGCCCCAAGGCATCTAACACCTATTGCAATATAACTTGGTAGATTGGGATTGGGAAAAATCAACACTAGAGCAATTCTAGGAAGGGTTCATATATCACATCATTAATTTTAGGTTATTTTAAACCATTTTATTGGCTAGTCCAAAAGTGAGGTGTAGTTTATTAACTTAAATCATTATGGGACCTTAAAAATGAAATAGGTTCACTTTTGAAATAAACCTGAAATATGATGCAAAAAACCTAAAAAAAGAGCCATTTGAGCAAAAACACAATGATTTCTTTCACTGCAAATCCAACCCAATGCAATGTTCAACAAAATATTTCACAGAATATATTCAAGGGTTGTCTGTTAGACAGGAAATTTGAAGTAATGATCATCTTACCCAGCTCAAGAGTCTTCCAGTGGGAGTATTATCAAAAAATGACAGGTGCTCGGAACACAATTCGGATCATGTCCAAGAACAACTGTTGTGCAGTTTTGCGTCCAACAAATGCAACAAGGAGAGAGTGAATGATTACAAATACACCACTCCCCATTGCATGCTCCTCATAGACAGAGATGAACCTGCTGGGCATGACATACTCTTGTGCTGCTGATGTTGATTGCGCTAACCAAAAATCAGATGCAATTTGAAGGATCTACCAACAGGTCTGGATTACAAAAAGAGCAATGACATGAATGCCTCCAAAGACTTTGGTCCAATAAGCCCAATATATTATCCTCTTCACCTGCCCAACAGCACACTCTTCTACATCAATAAGAGTTGCTGAACCTGTTAAAGAAAATTCATCAAACACACATCAGAAAAAAGCTTGCTCACCGATTTAGCCAAGATGTTGTCTCCCATTTCTATTCAATGGAAAAGAAAAAGTTCGCAACCTGCGGTTTTGACCATATTGGGCTTTGCTGGTGCTAGCAAGCAGCTTTCTCTCTGTAATGGTTGGTGATTAGATGTTTGCTTGGAGATCTGGCACTTGCTGGAATTGGAGAATCCTTCAGGTCCTGTGCTAGTTGCCCACTACAAGGAGCAAATGCAACTGCACTCCCAATTGATGCAACTGAATGTACTAGCTGGTTGGCATCATTCTCTGGTTCATCTTCCAATTTTTGAGCTTCAGCCATCTGTAGTGCTTGGTTATGGGCTTCTACCAGGGCACCAAAGTCAAGACCAAGCTTCAACAGCTCTTCATAGTCCCCTGACTGGACAATCTCTCCATCACACATCACCTGCCCATTCAAAGACAAAGCACACAAAAGTCTAGCCTGTCAAACTCTGGATGCAAGCAGTACAAAAGACACATGTTGCATGAGGTGAATGACACCCCTGACTTGCTTCTTGTGTTATGGCAAATCCAACTCTTATCTGTAGACCTCTCTCTCTCTCTCTCTCTCGCACACACACACACACACACAATGCAGGCTACTGCAACCTTCTTTGTCACACATTTCACGTAGCCTTGAAGAAACTTGGATGGGCATACCAATCTAATGCTTGTCAGCAGCACTGGACATTTGTATCATTTGCAAATCATGGCAGCTAAAAGGATGGAGTGGCATAGATAAGCCAAGAGTATGTATTTATCAAAGTTTGATCTGCAACTCCTTCTGTAGTACTTACCAGAATAAGATCAGCATTGTGAAGGAATTCAACTTGATGTGTCACCAACAACACAGTTTTGCTAGCCAAAGCCCCTCTCACACATTCCTGCAAGAAATTCCAATCCCTATTCTTGCTGTGATTGGCAGGAAGGAAATCTCACAGAAATAGCTGCAAACCAAATGACTGTCTGCCAAGACTTCATAACTATTTATGATTCAAGAGATTTCAGTGCACACAATTTGTGCAAAGTTCATCTCAGAATAATTTCAAGGAATGTGAAATTTGCTGCAAAAAAAGCAGGAAGCAAGAACTTTGGATCAAACACATACATTGAAAAGCTGGGTTCCTGTGTGAGCATGGACAGCACTGAAGACATCATTCAGCAAGTAGATATCTGCTTCTTGATACACAGCTCTAGCCAGCTGCACTCGTTGCTTCTGACCTCCACTAAGATTGATTCCACACTCACCAATCTCTGTTTGGTCACCATGAGGCAACTGGATCAAGTCACTTTGTAAGCACACACACGCAGAGTGTCATGGTACAGAGCTTCGTCCATCTGCCTCCCAAGTAAGATGTTGTCTTGGATTGTTGCATTCTGAATCCAGGCTGATTGAGCCACATATGCCACTTGCCCATAAACTTGTACCTGGCCAGAATACAGAAATCCTTACTTCAGCAGGAATTCCACAGAAGAAACTGCAGACTAGAACACTAGAACTCTCTCTGATTTGAAGGTAAGAAAAGCACTACTAATTTAAACAGTGAAGAGAGGAAGATGACTACTCTCTGATCATAGTGGATTGCTCAAGCAACACACCTTGCCTGCAATTTTCTCCATTTCTCCCAGGATGCATTCCAGGAAAGCAGATAATCTGGTTTCAACTGTCCCAACAATCGCCACCAACATGCCTTTCTTGATCTCCACATTTATATTTCTGAGAATTGGGCTTTCTGCTTCAGGATCCCACTTGAAGGATCCTCCCTTTTCTCAAACCACAGTGCTAGTATGCCATAATCAGAAGAAGATAGCAGGTCACCCTCTCTGGTGAAAGCCTTAAATTGGACAAATTTTGCTTTGCTCTTTCATGTCATCATCCGAGCTTTCATGTCCTTACACTTCAGGTTTGTCATTCAGATTGCAATATGCTTCAAAGTTAGAAGAAGAGTATAAGAGCGTACATGCACTGTCAATGCAAACTCATGATCACCATCTTGGCCTTGAATGCTTTTTTCCACAGCCGTCAGATCCAATTCACCACTTTGGAAGAATTTCAGCAATCGATTAAGAGAAACAAGAGCTCATGCAGCTTGCATCATGGTCCACAGAAACTGCCTCAATGGGTCTTGCAGAATGCAAAAAGTTGCCATTGCTGTGAACAGTCGTCCTGCCGCGAGGTCGATGTTCAACAGCAAGCAGGAGCCAAATGTGAGCACAGAAACCAACAGAGGAGAAAGCCATAACAGGAAGATCGATATGGCAGCTATATATGTAAGTTTTTTTATCCACAACCGCTCCATCAGTTGTGCATCAATCACCTGACATCAATTGCATGAATCTTGTACTAATTAGCATTACAGCCTTCAAGTAGCTCATAAATAAATCATCATAGCATGTTGTCATCAAATGCAACTCTAGGAAAAAATTCATCCAGGAAGAAAACACATTCTTATTGCAACCAACCTGTTGGAGAAATTGATCTTGCCAAGCTTGAAGCTTGAGTATCTTCATGTTACTAACAGCCTCATTTGTTCTCTTGATTCGAACATCTTTGCATGCCATGATCTTGACCATGATTCCTTTCTGCTCTCTTGCAATATACAAGCAGATGAGCATGACACACAGCGTAGTTAAGAAACTTGTCAGAGTTGCAACACCAACAATGCAATAGAGAATCACAAGTGCCAGTACAATCTGAAGAGGGAGAGCCCACAGATCTTGAATCTGCAAAAAATAACCAACAAACTTTGAATATGAGATGAAGTCTGTATTCAATAGATCTAAGTTTTCAGACTCTCAAATTCTGTGTCAAAACCTCAGAAAAATAGAAAAGGAGAAAAGAAGTGAAGAATTGCTCAGAAAGCAGAGAAATCTGCACAGTTTGAGGGAATTTGATTGTCATATATGAAGCTTGCACTCACCCTTGCATGCAGTACTTGGATAAATGCTCAACAAATCTCTCAGACATCAGTAGACATGTAGTTCACAATCTTTCCCACACTGTGAGTTTGATGAGCAGAGCTTGAAAGGTGAAGAACTTTTTGATACAGATGCAACTAGAGCTGCTTGAATACTTAGTCCAAGTCTCTGTGAGAGGAAGCCATATTGATGGTCAACCAGAAGCTTCATGCATTTCGCAAGAAGCAAGATAAGCACAAGTTTCACGCCATGAGACTCAACTCTGTCAGGATCAGCAGAGAAATCAATGAGCTGTTGTACAAGAAGTGGTCGAACGTACATCACAGACAGCTTCACTGATGCAAGAAACGCACATAAAGCAAAATGAGGCCAGAATGTCTTGATTAGTCCCCATGTCAGCGATTTCAAAGCTCCAGCTTGGTGATGATGCTCTACTTCGCAGTTAGATTGAAGCCTTTCATACACAACTTGTGCAGAATCTTCACGACTGAGACCGGGGACATCTTCAAACAGGAGAGCCCTTCGACTACCTGTCGACAAGAGAGGACTCAACCACATGAAGGTGGCCTTACTCAGAAGAGATGCTTTCCAGAACCTCGTCACTGATTGTTCTTCTGCCTCTTCTTCTTCTTCTTTCACCCCATTCATCTTCATGAGCTTGGTATGAGCTGTAGTACTGATCCTCATGCAGCTCAGCGGCTCTGTAAGGGATGAATCCTCTGCAACTGCAGCTGAAAGACGAAGCCATGATGTCTTCCCAAAAACAGCCAAGACCGCAAGATAGAAACTCGCAAGCAATGTCGGGAATGCTAAGTAGATTGTCGAGAGCTCTCCAGGGTGTTGTGCAGGTGAAATTTTGAATAATTCGGCTATGAATGCATAACCTTCAAATGCAGCGAAGATTAGGAAATTGGTGAGCCAACAACAGGCCTCGTGAAGTTGAGGAGTACGAAAACTGAGATCAGCTTGCTGCTTATCAAGCCAAAGCTTGGAAGAGAAGGTCAAGAATGTAAGTGCCTCGGCCATAGCAAAGACGAATTCATCAAAGGGCACAAGCGACCAACCGCTGCGAAAGCCGATCCAGTAGCGCGAAACACAGAGGACCGACCAGCTGAAACCCACCGTCGAGGTTACTCGTAGCGTCAAATTGAACAGTCCACTACTCTTAACCGATCTATGCGATGATGTTGCACTTGAATTTGTAAGGCTCTGAAGCTTCGAGCGCACAGTACCTGATGCAATAACTACACAAAGGAGAAGGGAGATGATGGAGACGAGGTAATGACGCAAGCAAGGAACCATTACAGATGCTAAAGCCCAGGCCCAAAGATCTGCAGCAGCTCGCTACAGCCTCCGTCTCCCTGAAATATTCTGAACCTCGCTGCAGCAAAATGATGTACAGTTCTTACTCGGATTCAAGTACTCCAGCAGCCATTCAATAGTAGGACCTCCTGCAAAGAGGATCAATACAACGAGAAACACATGATGTCAAGGTGATCAATTCATGCAGAGCTTGAAACTTCTACAAAGAAGCTCATATGTCATGTACAAGTTAATGAGAGCTCTGTTCAGCTCCAATGTCACCTTGAAAGCTGCAAATTAGTGAAGGTTTTTCCATCTGTGCACCGGTGATTACAAGTGCCTTAAGGTCTATCTAAGTCTCAATTCTTAGATCCCTTACATCAACAAAGGGAGAAGATGAAAATCTGGAGAAAGAATCATGGACCTCAATGATTCATCCAGAGATTCATGGATTCTTCAAAATGAGAACTTGGGAGAGCAAATCATGGATTTGGACTGTGAAGACTCAAAGATTCTTCAAAATTGAGCATAGAAACATATTAGATCACTGAACCCTGGAAACTGAAGTGGAGAGTTTGAAGGAGCAAGACAGAGAGAATCATATCATGAATGTCACCACATGCACACATGTCAAAGTACTGGAAATTGAACTACAAGAAGAAGAAGCTGATGGATTGATTCTTTTGCCAAGTTTTCTCCATTGAAAATTATCATGGAGCCCAAGCAACAAGGAATCTGATTGATTCTCTTTCTCCAAGTTTTCTCCATTTACCATTATCATGGATCTGGCCTGCAAGAACAGATTGACATACCTTCCATGATGATTTAAGGTTCATTGTGGTTGTACTCCAATCCCTTGTGCTTCAAGAGTTCTTCAAAAGTGCACCACTAAAAGCCATCTAACTGATAAGATGAAATTTTCACTAGTTGCATCATAGTTGTAAGAGTGATCAAAATAGTTGAAATTTGATTTCATAGTTGTAAATATTCCCAAACTTAGTTGCAAATGGCTACAAGTTGCATGTAGTTGCAAACGAAATGGTTACATTTTGACTAATTTCTACTAATGTTTGGAGGTGAAAATTTGAAATCTTTATTGCATATCAAAAGACATGTTATGGCAATCTAAAAAAACTTGTCATCTATAAACTACATATGTCTAGCTTGTTGAATGAATATTACCATTGCCTTGTCGCATAACCCCAACGAAAAGTTGTGCACATTGTAATTGGCATTTAGCATTGTGATTGTCAAGCTTAATCATTTTCAAAACTATCTCCTCATTTACTTCCATTTTCAAAAGCTCAATCTTTTGAAGATGTTTCCACAAATTTTCCCAAAACAAATGCAATGATGGTTGTTCCATCGATTGAACTTTGAATAGAAGGTTTTTACTTTTTGTTTGGTGCACCTCCAACTCCGTTGTGTGCACACGTTGCAAATCATGGTGAGATGGGGACCTATTTTGAAGTAGTTCCAAAAACCAGATGTTGAATAGCTAGTGATGTTGGATTAGTGTTAGAATTGGTGTCACCATCAACTTTTTGAGGATTAACTTGGGTGCCAATATTTTTTCCCATGTCCATTTCTTGAGGTATGCCATCAACCTTTGCAGTTTTGACAGTAATGTCATCCATTCAATCGTATAAAATCCACTTTAAAACTTGGGTGCCAATGCCAAGGATGCCCTTCTCTTGATAATATTGTTAACACATCTTACCCCACCTTGATTGGTTTGTTCCCATGTACAAAGGTTTTCACAAGGAAATTTCTTTTGAATCTTATTATTCATTGTTAACCAATATGTTTTTTTCATATTGCCCATTCCGATTGTAAGACATTTTTCTTTGTATAGATCCAAAAAAGATGTATAACACTAAAACTCCAAGCTTGATTGTTAAGGGTAAAAATCTCTAAATTAATTAGTGCCATAGGTATCCTAATAACTAGTTACTAGTCATAAATTTATAATCCTTTACCAAAGGGATGAAACTAGTGGGATTAAATAGTCCATGTTTGTGAATGGTCAACTAGGTGTAATCCACCCAATCACTTATGATATTTCTAAAAAGGGAATTAAAATAAAGACCTTATTTTCATGGGTCAATGTGAGCCTTGTGTGGCTTTGTGAAGAAGGAAGATTAAAGAAGGATTATGTGGCATTTGATAAGTTCGGAGTTTGGAGTGGGGAGCTCTTTCTTGGAGAGATGTGTGGTTTAACATTAGAGAAGAATGAGTAGTTTGAAAATGTATTTGTACTTGTGTGTTATTTCAATGGAAATGGTTGTAAAAGCTTCAAGTGTTCTATGTGAGTTTATTCTATTAAAAAATGAAGGAAGGCAGTATAGTTTAAACTTTCATAATGTGTTGTTACATTTTATATAGTAGTTCTATGTTTCTTTTACAAAACGTTGTAGGAACATGTTAAACTTTATTTTCTAGAATAGGAAATCATTTATTGTCACATGGAGGTAGCAGCCAATATGTGCTAGTAGGAAGGCAAAATATTTAAAAGTTGAAGTCTATAGGACAAATGGGCTACTACAAATAGTAGGCAACAACCATGAAAGGTTGCAGTGGATCTAGATGGTGGGCAATAACTACAAGAGGTTGTAGTGGATCTAGATGGTGGGTAATAGCCACAAGAGGTTGTAGTGAATGTAAACAATAGGGAACACCCCTAAAGGGTTTGTAGGTGTTGTATAGGTGTGAGAGCTATTGTGGAAGGCCTTCAAACCCACTAGGGCACCATTTTGATGTACTAAAAGTATTGTAAAGATTTGGAAGGTAATTATTTCCTAGTCCTTCTCATCTTGTCTACTTACTTTCTATATTTCTTTCTTTTGACACTAGTAGAATAGCCTATAGTAAGGATGGTAGGTCTATCCTTAGATGATAGACCTTACTTTTTTCTTTTTTTTCTTTGAGTGAACTCTTAATAGTTATTACTTGAGTAGTTGTAATAAAATAAGTAAGTGAAAGTAGTTCTTTTTTAGAGTAATAAGGAGTTGGCCTTGTTCCCTTGGCCTTACCTCCTTGAACATGGTAATGTTCAAGAGCTGCATTTTACTCTTCACGATAATCATCCCCAAAGATTATCCCCAAAATGCACTGACAAAAAACAACGGGACTTTACAATGTCCAAATAAGAGTTATAGAAAGTCCTTGAGAAAATTTGCATGGAATTTTCTACTAATTTTTTACTTCTCATCAATAGAAAAAAGACTCCCATTGTTTGTTCTAGCACCTCGTTCCAATTTGTGAACATCAATGCAAAGGATTCTCCAATAATTGCTTCTTGTTCTTACTTAGAAAGTTGAAGTAATCCTAGTTGATATAAGAGAGCTCTTAATCAAGTTGGAAATCCATTATTTGTATAAGAATATGAACACCTCAAAATCCCAAGTTAATTGCATTTCAGTTTGTTGATCAAAACATCCAAAGTATTGAATTGAATTCACAATGGAAAATATTTCCTTGTGAGCACTTAGAAAAACTAATGTCAAATGCTACTACTAGTGAATCATCCACTCCATCACTCATAGTGTTGTGCTTGGCTTACATTCTCACATTCACAAAAGCATCCAAGAGTATTAGTTCAAGTCGAGCTCAATCGCAAGAGTTGAATGAAATGATATTCACAAGTCAAGAGCTTATCTTTATTGCTATCTACCTATATACAACAACTAGCAAGGGTCTCCAATTGCATGTGTCTAGCTATGGCTCCTCAACACCTTTCCACAATTGCAGATTGTCGCATATTCCTTTAACATAATGTGACTGCATTCCTTTTGGCACACATTAATTGCTCAATGAAGGTTGCAGTTGCCACCAAAAGAAAAAATTGGCAATCCTTCAGACTGCACTACTTACTTTATCTGCCCTCCTTGTCTTGAGCAGCATTGTCACAAACACAAACATCAAAGCAACATGCATCAACCATCCAGACCACAACCACATATGGTTTACAGGGCATCTCCTTGATCATATTCAGTGTCTCCTCCTGTAGACTGTCAGCATCACCAAGAAGGTTGCCATGCAGACCTGTAGTGTCCCAATTTTGCAGAAATTGTGTAAACTGTGCTCATTGTAGAACAAAACTACAGGCCATCTTCCACCAAACCTGCATCATGGTAAGGACGCTCTAAAACTTATTGAACAAATGTGTCAAGATGGTACACTTTGTTTCAAAATGTTTCAGAACTTCTTTACTGTAATACAGGTTTGGTGGATGAATGCTTGTGGTGTTATTCTGCAGTGAGCACATCATGTACCATTTTCACACATTGTTAAAATGTTTCAAGACTTCCTTATCATGATGCAGGTGCGAATGAAGGCGAGCAGTGTTATTCTGCAATTAGAATGCCACAAGATGGAAGCTTGTTGAACACCTTCACGCTTCCACTCCTGGCATACATGTCAATGAGGCTCATCCACACAAAAGACATCTGAATGTATATGCCAGAATTGGTTGCATTTGAAGGGCAGGCATGGCCACACGCAGAAATTTGGTGTGGACACATACCTTCCTGTTGCATTTATCAAAATAGTTCATAGCCTTCTGCCCTTGCCCGCATTTCAGAAGGCCAAATATCATCACATTCCAAGTGATCACATCTTGAGGTGGCAGGCTTGTTGAACACTCTGCAAGCATCCATCCCACAGAGGATGCTTGGAGGGTGGATTTTCAGACATTCTTCAACATGCATGTTCAGAGAATGGAAGTCTTGTGTGCAAAGAAGCCACATAGCTTGATACAAACATACATACACATAACTGTAGCCCTTCACACCAAATCGCAGGGCATGATAATTCAATGAGCAGACAGAAATAATGGTGAATCTAAGGAGGCAGTGTTCAAGAAGCTGCACACATGTGTTGTGTGTATGTCTGTATGTTGTCTCTTTGGAAGAGGATGGTTATGCTCCAGGAGTGTTCAACAAGATGCCCATGACAAGTGTGTCCATCTGTGTGTTTGGAATTCCATGCTTTTTGAAGGATGTGTCATGCATGGACAATTGCAAGGAAGCACAATAAAAACTTATTGACAGACCAATCTCTGATTATGAAAGAGCTTGTCCAAAACACTACTGTCAACCACTGATTTATGTTGCTGATTTCAGAGTTGTGATGTCTGAAACATCACACCTGATTTGAGTTGCTGATGTCTGAAACATCATACCACCTCAGGGCATGGGTATTATTAGCACACTTCATAATGAAGCTCTTCTACTGTAGTCTCTTTTCACAATAGTGCTGAATAGCTTCAAATCCACTTGAAGAACATGATCAGTCCAGGAACAGCTAAGATCTGGAAACAGCTCTGGCTTCTGTAGACCTTAGATCAAATAGAATACCAAGTTCAATCAATCAAGAAAACATACATGTTCATTTCTTAAGTATTTCTAATATCAAATTTTGCAGAAGGGTTTAACATTGTAGAGTAGAAAACCTCTTTCATTGATTGGTGTCTCCACAGTGAAGAATCACTGCATAGAATATGTTGTAACACTACTATTTTCAGGGCTAGATGAGGCAGATTTGCAGCAGTGATGCACGTGAACTTATTGAGTAGCATAGTGCATCAAATACAGAGCTTACTGGCCATGAAGACTGCGCACACGTTCTTGAATCAACTGCCTTTCCCAGGTTGCGATATTGGTGAAGGCATGATCAGGTAAAGACTCAAATATTTCCTGCTTGATGGGATCTGTTTTAGCAAGATCGTAAGTGGCTCCACGAATAGCTTCTTTCTTTGGGCCACATGGTCTCTTGGCTGTGAGGAAGTTATATGCAGTCTCCATCTGGAATGGCAGAGCAATTTGAGTAGATGATCAGACATGTGGTTCACATCCCTTGAAGGGCAAAAAACACCTTCCATGTGCTCTTCTTTCATTGCAAACCTATAAACCACTCTGATATACTGCAAGTGATTCCAAATTTTCTGACATTCAAACTATGATATAGACACCCTGCCCTGAGGAAGCAAGCACATGCATTTGACACTTTTATAGCCACATTTGAACCATCAGGATCTCACAAATAGATAACACATAGAGGAGTGACAGAATCAGTCACATAAAGAGAGCACAATAAAGAGAGCAGAAGAGGGACATTTTGCAGGTAGCATGTAAGGGTGTGAAATCAGAAACTCACATCCATGCCATGAAACCAGTAGAGGTAGGCAATAGCAACTGCTGGAGCACGACCAAGACCTGCAGTGCAATGTACATACACCATCTTCCCCTGTGATATGGCCCATTCAAGCGCTGCCACTGCCCTAGGCAGCTCTTGCCGCAATGATTGTGGGTCAAAATCTCTGGCCTGACATTCAATTGCAGCATGCCGCAGTTACCATGAAAAACTTAGCGTCAAAACCTGACAGCTGCATTCCAATCATGCCAGTACATCTACAACCATACAATTTGTGTTTGGAAAGTGCTGGTGCCCTTTTGTTGAGAAAAACATACTGGTATGCGCATGTGCCAAATGCCCAACTCTTGACATTTGTGAAGTATGGAGTTGATGTCTATTCCCCAGTATTCAATGTCCTTGTCCTGTTGCAAGTTCAGAATCGCTCTCACACCTTCATCTTTGAAGAGTCGCTCAATGTCATACTTGCTCTGTGGCTGTGACCCCACGATAAGATTGTCATAAATGTGGGTGTAATACATACCTGCAGAGAGATTTTCTCCGTGCTTCAGTAAAATGATGCAAAAAACACACCACCATCAAATTTGAATGTGCATCTGCAATGCACATTCAAGCAAGCTCCATCTTGCTTGAATGTGTCAAGATGGAGAGTGTACACTGAGCATCATTCACTGTAGAACATCGAGATTGACTCCCAAAAGCATTTCAAGCAAAGCGTCTTCAGTTTCTTAATCCTTGAATCAGAAGAAAACAATGCATTCCGGATGACATTAAGGAGATCTCTTCTCATAAAATGACAACAAAAGCATATATCATGGATCCTCCACTAGGAAGAATCGTCAAAAAAGTTGCACTGAAAAATTCAGCACATTGAAAACATAAAGCCACATGAATACTTGATCTTCTACGTAGAAGGTCATAGAAGAATTGGATGCTGGGATAGGAGAGAATAGTAGAACGATTGCAATTTCTCAAAAGCTACTTGAATTTTTAAAAACCTGCTGAAAACCTACTTTTACAATGCAAAATTTGAAAATTAATGTACGGGGTAAGCCACCCCTGTCAAGGGATTATGTTGTGAGACCTGAGGGTGGAGCTCAAGGTCTGCAGCATAATCCCTTGACAGGGTAAGGCAAAAACTTTTTCTTTCTTTCTGATCAAGAATTGAAGGAAGAATGTTACCCAGTTCGTGATGATACTCGTATGGATTCTTCATCTTGCGTTGCATCGCCTTGTTGTACTCCTCTGATTTGCGATCACTGTCTTCTTGGTTTGAATCCTGGGGAGCAGATGCCGCCATAGCCTCCACCAACACACTTCTTGTTCTCCTTCTCCATTGTTGCACTGGTTCGATTTCGGTATCTGGTACCTTCCTGTCCTGCTGCTTCAAACCAAAATCCTTGCTGTTCTTCAATGCGCCCGTCTGCACTGTGCCTCTCGATGAGCAGTTCTTGGATCCGATGGTGTGTGTGACAACTGCATCGTGATGAATCCAGTAACGATCCAAGGAAATCGCTGGAGTCACCAGTAGTTTGCAGACTACTGGTGACATTATTTGCTCAGCGTTTTGCGATCTCTATGTACCACAGTCTTCAAGCGGTTTTCGAGGGATTCGGCACCAGTCTCTTACCAGAATCTAAAACGGATTGTGGAATCGAAGAAGCAGAGAACCGATCCGACTTCAAGAGAGGACGAAGAATCAAAAAGCAAACGAATGCGTCTATTAGGTAGTAGCGACAAACAACCCTATCCTTTTTTCCAATGCTTCCTGTAACTATCTATTTATTCAAGTTTGTTTCGGCACCTGCTGTATTTTGCAGAATGATTGCAGCACTCAAACAGAGAGACTTGATGGATGCTTTTTCAGCCATTTGTTGAACTGTGGAATTTAACTGGAATTCCGCAGTTCCAGTCGCTTCTTGTAGATCGGATCCAAACAAAGAATGGTGCCGGAAAGGAATATTACCAGTCTAGTTGTTGTGTCCGTACGCGAAGATCAAAGTACGATGGAAAGAGATGCGAGTTGAAGATGAAATGGAGCTCTGAGATGGTAAAGCGGAAGAATGCGACGCGTATCTGAATCTGATGCCGAATTTGAGGTTCCTCTTCCTTCCGTGACGATACGACGAACGTGTCTCTGTTTGTGATGACGCGTCGCCACAAAAACAAAGTACGTTTCGCAAAGCAGCTCGTTTCCCAGTTAGACCGCACTTTTTTTGTTTCCGTATGTCACCCCCGTTTTCACGGTGAATGTCTGGTTAGAGGCGATCGTTCTCGAATCTGTGGCTGGTGGAAATCAGCGATTTCTTTTGAATAGAAATTTGTACAAAAGCAGTGATGGAGATCTTCCGATTCGATTTGTGTAGAAAGAAGCAGAAGTAACCACGCCGGAACAAGAAGAGTGCTTGAGTGTAAGTGCGTTTGTGAGAGAGTCTGAGAGGTCCGAGAGGAATCGAGAGCTGTCGGAAATCAGCGTTTTCTTTTGTGTAGAAATCTGTAAAGAAAAAGTGATGGAGATGTTTTAATTCCATTTGTATAGAAAGAAGCAAAAGAAGCTTCCGGAACAAGAAGAGAGTATGTCTGTGTGAGACAGTCCGAGAGAGAGAGAGAAGCAGAGCAAGAGTGCCGAGCAATGGCATTAGTATGTCACACAGGGCTAGCTTGTCGAGCTTGGGGGGCACAGACAAGGACCCGCGACGGCAAAGGGAAAGAGGACCGGGGAAGAGGATCGTGCAAACTGGTGGAGCGATTTGCTCACAACGCTCAAGCCGGCCAACACAACTCAAGGAGCATTACGAAGAAGTGGACGGCAATGGCAGCACAAACCACCACGAAACAAGTTGCTGAGAATTCAGCAGAATCTGCTCTCCTGGAAGCTTTGATCGGAGTCCAAGGCCGCGGTAGATCAGCATCCAAGCAACAGCTTCAGGTCTCTCAATACTTACACTTTCCAAACTCCCTTTTCTGTTCGCTTTGAAGAAGCTCTCGACAATTTTGCAACAAAAGATCTCAAGACTTATACTCCAGATTCCTGAGCTTTTGCCAGTTTTCTCCCTTGTTGCATTTTTTTCATTTTAGGAAATTGCAGAGGCGGTGAGCGCACTTGAAGCAGAGGGCGGTGTACCAGACCCTGTAAGATTCTGGCAATCCTCTTGCACTAGCAATTCTGAGTAGCACCTATCAGAAATTATCAGAAGCAGAGAGCAAGCAGCAGTGCAACCACAAATTCTTGAGCTAAAGACACTCAAGCAAAAACACTCATCACTACAAGATGGATCCAGTTCTTCACCATTTTTGTTTGTGTATCAAATTGGTGGTTTTGTCTGTCTGTCAACATGCTTCCTGATTCGCAACTGCGATAGATGTCATTCTTTGAGCAAATGTCATACAGAAAATGCAGTGAAAATTTTAGTCTTGTATTGGGGGCAGACAGCCTCATCGTTGATTGAAGGCAGATGGCAGCTTATATACACCACCAGACCTGGAACTGCATCTCCAATTCAGGTAAAGCTTTTGTAGCTTGCAAATCTGAGATTGCAAACAACAACAATGTAGAATTGATGCAAACAGTTTCCTGCAAATGTTGTGCTGTGCAGCACCATATTGGTGGTGTAATGTATTTAGTTGCATGGTAAGAGGAAGTAGACCTGCAATTTAGGGTTTGTTTGTTTTAGGTTTTGCAATAGTTTTGATTGTTATGGTCTCTCTGTGGTGCAGAGAACGTTTGTGGGAGTGGATGCTTTCACTGTGTTTCAAGAAATTCTATTGCGAAGCACTGACAATTCACGTGTTGCCAACATTGTTAAATTCTCAGAGAAGATTGGTGAGCTTAAAGTTGAGGTAAGAGCAGAATTGACATACTTTTTTCATGTTGCACACAGTATGTAAACCCCTGTTCATTACAATGAAGTTTTGGATATCATACTGAAGGTGGAAAGATTCTCCATCTCAGGCAGCTGCAACAATCGAGAGTGGGCAGCGGATCTTGTTTCGTTTTGACAAAGCAGCATTCACTTTCAAGTTCTTGCCCTTCAAAGTACCATATCCGGTTCCTTTCAAGCTACTTGGGGATGAAGCAAAAGGATGGTTAGATACAACCTACTTATCACCAACAGGGGCTCTGCGTATTTCAAAAGGCAATAAGGTGTGTATTCTTTGGCAATCGAAGATCAAACTTTAGTTTGATTGCATAGCCACTCTTCACACACACATCATTGTTCTTGTTTTTCACATATGTCACCTTCAGGCACTTTCATTACAATAACTGCAGACACCATTGCATGACCAACATCAAGCTTTTTGAAATATGACATCAACTCTTTCCTTTTCTTGTTTTTATACATACACCTTCAGACAAGGTGATCATGGCAGCTGCAGACACTGTTACATACACAACATTGAGTTTCTTGCAATTATGACATGTGTGGTTTCCTTTTTTTATATTCTTGCAGGGAACCACATTTGTTCTCCAAAAGACTTTAGATCCTCAACAGAGGTTGCTGCAGGCTATCTCAGCAAAAGGCGATGTTGAAAAGGTTCCATCTTCATACACTCCACCTTTTAAAATGAGAGTTTTACAGAATAATTCAGAATCTGTCAAACGATAAAGTAGTGGCCACTGCCTCATGATATTTCTGTCACCATCATCAGGAGACAGGATGATCTCTTGTTCTTTCTTTGCACCTGACAAATTGCTGAAAATTGTGCAGGAGATTGAAGAGCTTGTCAGACTGAATCCTATAACAAATACAACAGATTTTTCAGCCTTTGCAGGAAAATGGCGCCAATTATGGAGTTCTCAGGTGATGTGACATCTATGAACCCTTTTGGTCCCTGCACTTACAGACTTTTTTTAAACACATATACTTTAATGCTGTTTACTAGTGTTGCAATCATTGAACAACACATGATCACTTATGGTTTATGATGATCTTCTTGTGTTTCTTGTCATACAGGCAGCAGAGGCAAACTGGCTTCAGAAGGCAACATCTGGGATCCCAAATTGGCAGGTGATTTGATCTTTCATGGTTCAGAAGTGCATGACATTTGAAGGATAAAAGGATAACGTGTTGAGCAGCTGGCACAAGATTGAGACCACAAGTTCAAGCTAGATTAAGTCTTAGCTAGAACTATGCAACATGAGCTGTTATTCCACACACATGAACACATACTTTGATGGACATGTCAATAAATTGTCAAATGGAACCTGCTTCCTAATAGAAAATCCAAGAGATGATAAGCTTCAAACCATCATAAGTTTGGAGGATACTAAAAGCTGGGGTTTGTGAATGCAGATAGTAGAAGGCAAAACAGGAAGATTTGAAAACTTAGTGAGATTTCTTCCAGGCTTTCAGTTACGAGCTAAAGCTCAATCTGAGTAAGTCAATTTGCCTTTCCTAGCTGACTGATTTCTTTTTCCCTATGCCCAAGGACTCTGATCATGGACTCTCTCTGACTTTATTTTAGACTAGTTTTCAAATTCTCCTCTAGCCTCGAGTTCTGTCCTTGATAAACTGTTCATTCATGTGCTTGAAATTGCAGGGAAGTTTCTAAACAACGACTAGAGGTGAAGATTGAAGGGGTTGATTTGGAAGTTGGGCCTTTCTGCATACCTTTCAAAATAACTGCAGCAGGCTACACTGATCTTTTGTCAGTAGCACACCTGTCGCTATATTTTTCATTATTTTCATTCACTTGCTATATAATGCATGCCCCATTGGAAATGGACCATGTCTGGTCTAGACTATTGCGATTCCTAATGTTTACTCTCTTGGATGTTGGTGCAGGTATCTCACTGAGAAGATCAGAATCACTAAGGGTAACAGAGGGAGCATCTTTGTGCATTGCCGTGAACAAGATTCTGATTAGCCAGCAGGTAAGTTTTGTTGAAGTATGAAGTATGTATGCATGAGATTGTACAATTTGATTCTGCCAAGTTGAGTTATATAAATTGCCGAACTGTTTACACATAATAGAGCAATTACTGGTACTGCAAAGCTCTCAGGATCCAAGGTCCTTTATTTTAAGCCACTTCTTTGTTGTTCCTCTGTTCTCTTTTGGTGGGGTGAGAGGGGCTGGGTGGGGGAGGGGAGGAAACATGCATGTACAAAGACAGCTGCTGTGAATATTCATGCTTCAGTTTAACTGAAAGTCATGAAGTTTCCTTGCTTTCCTCAATGAAGCAACAGTAAGAGCTGTTGTTCTTCAATGGCTGCAAAAGTCAAATGTCTTTTCTCAAGAAATAAGGAAAATCTTCCCTTGTCCAACCCTCCTCTTTGTGTGAAAAGTCAAGATGTGTCCAACAACCCTTCTTGTCTTGCTGCACAAAACCACAACTAGGAAGAGGGGCTTGTTGCAAAATCCTCACTGGAAGAGGTTTAGTGAAATATCCTTTCTCAAGATTGTACCAAGCACCTTGTATGTTGAAGGAATTCCTCCGATGAATCTAAAGCACAACTAGACAACCTGTTGAGATCAGGGGAGAATGAGGCTGTCTTGTCTTTGGCTATGACATGATGTCAAAACACCCTGTTGTCTGCTGTTGCTGCTGCTGCTGCAGAGAACCAAGAGAGAGATGCACGCACAAGAGGGGAAACTCAAGAAGAGAAATATGCAACATAAATGCACCTGGATTTAGGGGTGTGATCCTTCACTCTGATCTTCAACTCTGCTGCTTTTTTCATGTATTTTCATTTGTGTATGGCAGGTTGGACAATTGAAGCAAAAGTACAAATTGCTGAGAGAATCTGAACTTCTCAAGTCCATGGTTTTCAAATATGAATGGTTTCAAGTCTGGAAGTCAAGCAATTGTGTGGGTTACTGAGAAGAGTTGCCCAAGAGCATAAAAACCAGAGATGGGACCAGAAATACTCTTTGGGACATGGAGCATGACAGCATAACAAGTACTTGGAACCCATCCTGGACCTTATGTTACATACGCTAATTTCAGGAAACAGGTCTTATTTGATCTTAATATGTTCATACTTGTATGCAAATGGCTCTTTCTAAGTTTACTACATACTGTAGCCCAGGGGCAGTTTTGACATTGACAAAATGAATAGTTTTTTTTTGTTTCAAAATATGAGTTTGTTTTTTTAATTTGAAATTATTGAATTTTCCATGATCTATTATAATATTGTCACATGAGTAGTGAAATTATTCAGGGTGCAGCCTATGATAATTAGGATGATTTTTAACATGTCAACTTCATATTTGCACAAATACTCATTTCACTATTTTGAGGATTATTTCATGACTGAAACTGACCTTAGTGTAAGGTAGTGCTTCTCCTCATGTCTGGTGTAGGCCACTATTGTACATATTGTGCCTATTATCATGGGTACCTATTACAGTTTCTACTAATAAAAATTAGTGGTGGATGCATTGATATTTTTTCGGGTGATGGGTTTAGGGTTTAGGGTTTATAGGATATTGATCACACCTTTAGAATTCTTCTCTTCCTCTTTTAGGGCCACTTTAGATGGGAATCCAAGGTCCAAATTCCCAAGGAGCAATTTGAAGCAAATTGAAGCTTTGAATTGGACCCATCTTCACATTAAGATTTGGCTTTTTTGTAAGGTACAAGGAGTGTGTCTCAAGGCATTGGGTGCAATTGGTAAAAATGTGGGATTCACATATGAGAGGATTAGGTTCTTTTTTCTTTTCTTTTCTTTTTGGTTTTTTTCTTTCTCTCCATTTTTTTCATGTTCTTTTTCTAGCTTCTTATTCTTGTTACACATACAATGGATGAGCATAGGCAAAAAAATATTGATGATCCTAATTTTTACTATGGTTATGCATCAAGTCATGTTCCACAAGTGGTCTCAATGCAATAATAGCCATTGCACAACATTGGAGTATGATGTGTCCATTGCTATTTTTTTTAAAGTTTGTTGGCTTGCCACCAAGAGGTTGGAAATGTGTTCTTTTGAGCATCAACTTTGTGTGGATTTACAAATTCAGCCATGTCAATATTATACGTGTTCAAAAATGAAGTGGCGGGTGTGCATTTAAGAATGTTTTTAATTCACAAAATGTCTTTCATTCTTGCACAATTTCAACCAAGTGAAAAAAATAACTTTGAACCCTAGCTTACATTTTTGGTTCTCCAAACCATGAGCTTCATTTTTTCATCTTGATGAATTGGATTTCCCTTGAAAATGGTGTCATGTGCATGCCGCCCCAAATTGACTTGAACTAATCTTGAATCCTCATCCAAAGGCCTTGAATCCCATTTATGATTCTTGAACAATAGGATTGTTCCATTTTCTTGGACCTTCTAGTTGGACCCTCATCAAAAGGGACCTTTAGAATAGTTTCACCTATGTTCCATATTTGGGTCCCCAATAGCAAATCTAACATCCAAGATGGCTGACTTGTTGTTTCTCATGCCTCACCCATCTATCTATGAAGGAAAGTTGTCTATTTGTTTTGCTTGTCATGTTGAGATCTTTGAAACCATGGCACTTCTTGCTTTACTAAGGGGTTCATGAAATTAATTTCATAGGGTTTTTAATTATGGTGGAGAAGTTATTGAATATTGAACAATTAT
>Ga0116228_10000368_pt1 | contig 33545 bp, 26 predicted proteins | sample S1TSphfallax_2_FD_89694 | JGI IMG/M metagenome (GOLD analysis project Ga0116228, IMG submission 89694) | Host-associated microbial communities from peat moss isolated from Minnesota, USA - S1T2_Fc - Sphagnum fallax MG | ecosystem: Host-associated > Plants > Peat moss > Unclassified | place... | reverse complement strand
TTTGCATATTAAGGAACAAATTGTTTTAGGTGTAATCCTTTGTATACAAGTGCCAAGGTAGACCAGCCAGTGACTGAACACTTAAGTGCTCAGGCCAGGCCAGATCCAAGGGGAGAGTTCTGTAGTTTTTGGTGTCCAAACAAAACTTGAACCCCTCCGCTTTGAGTATTTGAGACACTAATAATCATCAAAAACAGATTAGAAATGAGAAAATTACGACCCCCAAACATAAAGGGGGGTCAAAAACTCAAGAAAAAACAAACCGCCAAACATTACAAAAGCCAGTTTCCAAACACTCAAAAAATTCTTTGTATGTTGCTCTATTACTATTAGAGTTCAAAAATGATTTGTAGAACTTCAGGTGCCATTCCTAGAGCACTTTAGAGCATCTAAAATGAATAACAATAAGAAAGTTATGAGGTTTAAAACTAGGAGGGGTCCAAAGAGGGAAAAGAAAACATGTTTTGTAAGTTGGAAAGCTTTTTTTTTTTTTAATTATTTTTCATTGCTCTTTGTCATTTGCACTTCAAAAAACATTTCTAGAGCTTGAGGTAACGCTCACAACCCATTTTAAATCACTCAAAATGAAGCACATATGATAAGATATAAATAAGTGTTCGGTCATAGACATGCAATTGGTGATGGGCCGGTCTACCCTACCTGATAAAGATGAAGCTAAACACCTTTGATCAAACTATTGTATCTTTCTCATTCTTACCATTACATGGTGAAAAACGGCAAAATCATCACAAACATGGACTTTTGATATGACACCTTGACTTTACAGGAGAGGAGGGGAGGGGGGTCAAGTGCATATACCTACCTCCATGATCCTCCCAGCCACCAGCTTGACATGATCTTCACCTTATAATACAGAAATGCTCTTCAATTTATCAGCCCATCTGTAGGCAAACATGCACTTTTGCACACAGTGTGAAACTGCAGAAACAAGGGGCGAGGGTTTCTGCCCCCTTTTTCCCATTGCTGTGTACAACCCTACTGTTTCTCAGCAATGGACTTTGTTACATGCACTAATCCAATTCCAGACACAAAATTTCAGACTATTACATAAGTGATGTCAACATGGCAACTGCCATGTTAAAAGCTGCTAACTTACAGTGTCTGGAATTTGTCAGAATTGTGTTGCCCGGTCTATATCTTCCCTTACAAAGCTTTGATGCCGCACCAAAACAGAAATTACAGAAAAGCTTAAAGATCCCACAACCAAATGAAGTTCAAAAACCAACTCCAAAGCCACTGCACATCCTGAGTGAGGTCCATGTACAAAGAGTAAACAGTAGGTTTCTCAACCCAGTTGAGTGAGAATCATTCAATGAAATGGAATTCTATCTACTGTCCTAAATTACACAAAAAAAGATAGCTCTCAGTAGAGAGTTGGCTGTTAAACTGGCAGCATGATTTCAGACCAAATAGAAAGAAGTAATAGCACCAACAGACCCCCAATTGCCACCCAATCACTTGCTTTAATCGAGAGCTTGGTCAGAAAGTATATATGATGCTTTGCTGGATCTCCTTTGTATCCCCGTGCCACCATGGCCTGGAAAACACCAAACTATTTCTTGATGCTCTGAAATATACGTCAAGTACACAAGCATAGGAACACAAATCCAACTCCAAAGTTTCACATAACATAGATCCCTCACAAACCAATTTAAAGAAACACACCTATTGAACTAAGAGAACATGAACCCAATGCCTGGTTTCTCATTACCTATATATGGACATGCTCTACGAGCACTTAGGAATGCTGAACACATCAGTAACAGACCATGGTTGCTCTGGAATCCCTCAAGAAATACAAATTATTCAAAATAATCATACAATCTGGAGTTACCCACCTGTGAGATTTGATCAGCATGGTTGAACAAATTCTTGAAAAGACGCCCAAATAGGGTGAAGAAAACTGCAGTAACCAGCATAGGATCAGCATCATTCTACTTACAGTTTGACATGTATACAGTCAAATCATGGCTACAAAACCCAAGGCAACAAGAGGAAAAACATACCATCAGCTGTCTCAGTGAGCCGCAGTGATTGCCACTCTATTCCTCTGGCAACAACCCCCATAGCAATATTTCGCACCTGCAGGAGCAGGTATTATTTGTCATTGTAAAAAATATCCTTTCTTTTTCTGTGCACACCTAGAAGAGAGAATCAGCAATTCAGTACTGAGAACACAACTCCATGTTTTGAATCCCTTTGTGTATATCAACATGAGACTTGTGTACTAAATTGAAACTTTATAATGCTGCACAATACCTCATCAAATACGAGACCAATAAACCGGAGAGAGAGGAGAAGTGTAAGGATGAGTTCATCCACAGGGGCCCCGATATGTGCAAATGGTGCTATACCCCAACGCAGGGCCAATGCAAGTTGTTCTGGTGTTGTAGTTGCCAAGCACACACTTGCACTTTGCAATACCTGTTGAGCAATTTACAAAACAGTCATCTATCCAGAAGTACAATCTGATTGTGTCAACTCTTTACTGGAATGTGACCGAAAGGCAAAGATTCATTTGAATTTTTGGGCACACAGGTCACACCCTGTCCCACTCATAAATTTGGATGCAGGAAGAATCATCATTCCAAAACTGCTATTGGCACCTATTAGCAGGATTCAGAATCCACACCCCTGTTGCAAGAGCTGTACCAGGGCAATGCATTATCTTCCTTGCTTTGAATTCTGGGGTCTCCAAGCAGAGTGCATTACACAACTTTAGAAGGTGCAGAAGTACTTTTGATTGTGAATAAAACTCAAGGATGTTTTCTCCCAGAAGCTCCCCAGTCCAACTTCAAGGATTTCAATAAGAATCACCACTCAGATCAAAGACTAAGAAAACCCACTTACTGTGAAGGACAAGCAGGAGGCTGAAGCAGCCAGTGCAACACCCTTCCTTGTGAGTTGGAGGGGTCCCAGTTTCATGAGTACATATTTGTAGCCTCCCAATGCTGCTGGTAGCTTGGGTAGGCCCTGGGTGAGTGGTGGTGGGGTGCGGGTTTGAACCAATGATGGCACACCATCTGTCCCCAACGCCAGCATTACAAAAAGGAATGCCGAGAGAATGGCCATGCGCCCTAGCTGGTCCTGTTAAGCATTGCCCACCCACTTGAATACCAGACAGACCTGCAAGGTAACAAAATTCTTTGATTCTCAAAGAAAACTCGTGTATTTCTTAGTTGACAAGGTGACACTGGATCTCACTGTTTCAGAATAAGAGCAATCAGGAATGGAAGTCTTCATAAATTGTTTTAGGGGTAGATCATGCTCCAAAGGCTAACCTGCCTACATGTTTGGTTGGTCAGCTTAGACTACATAAGTGAACTAAACCAAGTTGATGGTAGATATTTGATGGGGGAAGAACCAAACAGAAGTTGCTGCTGATCTGGGTTTTGGATCGAACAAAGGACTCTCTTCCAATAGACCAGCATCCATGTCCACTTTATTTGTGTTTGGGAATCTGACTCAACATTCAAATGTTTTCAATGTACTGCAAACTGTTTTCATACAGAAGAAGATTATTCACTTTATCACTGTATTCGTTCAGACCTTTTGACATATCAAAAGGTTCAATGATCTGAAAGTAATGTGAAATGTTCTACTTTGCAGAACAGTTGGCCTCCAAAACATCTGATAACTGCAGAAACATAGACTTCCCTCAGTATAAAAGGTCTATAATAGTCAGTGACAGAAACTCGACTGACCTTACATGTGCAAATCGCCAAATCAAATGCGGGTTTGAGAAGAAGGATGAAAAGGCTTGAGCCAAAGACACAAAGTTTGAAGTACCTGCCAGACATGATGGGGAAGACCCCAAATGGTAATCACAACCAAAATTGCAATCACACCCAACCGAATTGAAATATGAGAACGGGAAGGCAGCAGCACCAATGCCAGAAGCCAGGCCTGCATTAAGCATCACATGGCAGTAGTAAAAGAAGAAGAGTGAGAAACCAATGGAAAGCATGACAAAGAAAGGGGCATGTGTTTGTTGGTACAAAGTTCCCAGGCATGGCCGCTTCACTTCAGATTACATGGCAATTCCCCTATTTTATCAACTTGTACTGCAAGCAAAAGGAACCTTGGATCTAAAAACAAGAGAAACAAGAAACCCTAAATGCAGAGCAAGCTTTTCAGGCTGAAATTCATCAAACCTTGGTGCTTCAACACATGAAACCTGCTGAAATCTTCACTGACGTTTGGAGAGTCTCTTCTTCACACATTAATTAGGGTTTGGTGATAGTATTTATCATTGATTGGCAAAAAAGCATTTGATGAAAAATGACCTGTTTGACACGGGGGTCGAGCGTATGCAGAGGTGTGACAGGAGAAGCAATGTACTGAGCCACGGGCGCTGCACTAGCGGCAGCCACCATCCTCAACACTCTCTCGCCCACTGGCTGTTGTCGCTTCTGAGCGTTCTGCTGCAGCCAATCCCGCAATTTATCACTACCAGAACTCTCTTTCACCTCCTCGTTATGACTGCTCTCTGAAAAAGCAGCAGCAGCACACACATATCCAGGAAACACTACTACTGGTGTACCACCACATCGAATCCTTTCTTTTCTCCGGAGTTGTGACCACCTCTCGAGTGTTTCTGTTCTCCTCCTGGAACTAATGTCATCAAAACGCAAGGACGGAGTTGCAAATGTTTTCTGATACGCTAAACAATAACACCTCCTGGAAGAAGAATTCATTGAAACTCCAAACCCTACTAAATTCGATGCTGCCTTCGCCGATTCTCGCCGCGGCGTCGGAAACAAGGAGTTCAGTACTACAATCGATGCTGAAGATGGTTTCTTCATGACATGACAGTTGCCAAGACATGTTGCACATCCAACAACAGTCGCCATTTCTGTCTCTCAATTGGAACAAAACACAACTTTGTCACCAATTTTCATAAAGCCAAGTAAGGACGAACAAACTACGATCATCTGAAGACAACAAAGGCAACAAACAATAACCTGTTCCCAAGATTTCCAACAGATTACTTCAACTTCAGAACTGCCGTTTTCTTCTCAAAATTCAAGAAACCCTAATATGAAGAATTAGGTTTCAAGTTTCCCAATTCTGGCTTGGGATTGCTTGTTATATTTTGTTGTTTCTTGTTGGCATTCCATTCTTGTGAAATTCTTCATTTTTTATTTATTTATAGTGTTGTCCTTTTCTTTTCTTTTAAATCAAGCTTAGGTCATTCTTGAATTAAAATATCATATTGATAAACCCTAAATGCTAAACCCTAAAACCTATCATATTGATTCAAATTTGATTAGGGATGTTTTGATTTGAGAATGTTTGTTATGGGACATTTTTTCAAAACCTTCATTTGGTAACAATCATAATGATTTAAAAATTAATTTTTTCATAAAAATGATAGACAAATCAAATATTCACTATTTATTAAAGACACCAAAATTAAAAGGAAAAAAATTTAATTGAATTTATTTTTCTTAATAAATATTTACTCATTTCAAAGAAAAGGTGATTAAAAAGGACAAAACAAAATATCCACCCCTAATCATTTGTGCAAGTGATATTAAAATATTGCAAGATGCCACTTTTTATTAAATATTAATAAATTTTATGTTTTAAATTATTTTATTAAATTTAATTAATTTTATAAGCAAAACATTGATAAAAATAAGTTCATAAGTTTGTCAATTTTGATAAAATGTCTTGATGAATATTTCATTTTCAATGTTGATTTGAATTTTTTTTAAATTTTGATTAAAAGATCACTAAAATACTAAAAAAAGATTAAATGAAATTTAATGGTTTAAGTTTTAGCATTTTATTTAATTAATTAAATCTGATTCATTTCAATTGATTTTATTTTTAAAAAATTTAAATCATGATTAAATTGAAAATATCAAAATATTAATTACTTAAAAATCAATTTTTAAATTATTTCCATTTGTTTGCAACATGTTCCATTCAAGTTTCCAATGGGTTCCCATTACTCACCCCATTTTTTTATGAAGGGATCACACAAGATGCCAATCGAAAGGGTTTCAATCACCATGAGGGATGACTGAATTCGATCACCATCCAATGCCACCAATCAAATTCGGTCATCATTAAATAACGGCTACATATTTCGGTCGCCACAAATTATGTTGGCATTTTTGGTCACCATCAAGGAACCGTCAAATGGTGACCGAATTTGTTTAAGCCATTTGATGACAACCGAATTTGTCTAAATGGTCCAATGGTGATTGATTTTGGAAAAGGTTTCTTTTAGGGTATATGAGTTTTTAAATGCAATCCATGACTCATTTTTAATGAGCACCCCTATTCTCATTTGGGTTTTGTGTTTTTGGTTGCCCCCTTACAACCATTGCATGGAACCTTGGGTGAGTTGAAGTGATCAAGCTCTTGGTGAAGGGCTATCTTTTTCAAGTTTTACGAATATTTGGAACCACATTGAACCTTGACTTTTCCAGACTCTAATTGTTTTTAACAATTATTGTTTGGAAAGATTTTGATTTTTTGTCATCCAAAATTCAAAGGATGTTGTTGAATGAACAATCAGGCAAACAACCATCAAGTGGACCATTGTCAAGCGGGCAACCATTAGGCAGTCAATCTAACAAAAACCCCCAAAATAAGTTATCCCACACATCATTTGGGACTTAAACCCCATGACCTTTGAGCAACTCACCCTCAACCATGCATAAACAAGGGGCTACAAAAATGTCCAGCAAGGTGAACATTTCATTAACACAAACCCAAAATGTCAAAAGCTTGAAAACAATGATCCTAAACAAATTGTCACACAACGATTCTAGGAAAATTGTCACACAACGATTCTAGGAAATTGTCATGACATTTTTTTTCGAGCCACAAAGGCATATCTCAATGATGTTTTTGTGAACAAGCAAGGAACTAGCTTGGAGAAGTATAAGCAAGTCATGGAACATAAGTTTTTGGCAGAATTAAACGAATCCTTGCAATACACCAAGCTTTGGATTTTCAAGCAATTTTTAAAATGGTTTGAATGCAAAATTTCGAATTCAACCACAAATTTGTTGCAATGATTTGATGTCCTTTATCCACAAAAGGACAAGGTGCATTGGACCATAGAAATGGTGAACTTGTGGGAAAAAATTTCATGGTGAGTCAAATTCTCAAAAAATTGATTGAATTAAAAGGTGAGGCTTGCACCAAGGATGGTAGAAGGTGCTCAAAACCTTCTCGCCCAAATTGGAAGCCATGTGTGTTATTGATTCCAAGCATAGCAAATGTGTGGTGCACAAGGTGTAAATTGAAAGCTTTGATCGCATCCCAAGCAAGATTGGATTGGTGGGGAAGGCCTTTGAAGTGAATGACAGGTAAGAAACACGTAAGTAACGATCAATGGAAGCCTTGGCATCCCCATTCGAACATCCAAGTGTCATCAAATTCCTTGCCATCCACACAAAGACCATGGAGGCATACACATTATGGTGGAATGGGGGAACTTTTCGAGAAATGTTGATTTACAACACAAAGTACTACCCCGTTATTGATAATCATACCTCATTACAGTGAAGGGGGCTAAATATGGAAAGGTGAACACATCTTGTCGCCTTTGAATGAAATTGTGTGAAGTTGGCATGGGCATTCATAAACATTATGAATGCAATACATTATTGTGGAATTTTACACAACTTGTCCAACGACAACATTATGTTACATTTTTCGATAAACAAACTAGATGTTGTGTACATAGGTGTGTGTGATTAGGGTGAAGCCAAGTGTTTGCAAAAAGTGACGCCATCATTATATGGCTTTGTAAAGGAGCAAGATGTCACCAATGCAAAAAAGAATAGAAAACTAATTCAAGGAAATCATAGAAAATACCTAGTGGTTGTCATGTGTTTTTTAGATAACCAATTCAAGGAAGTTGAAAAAAATGTTTGGTGACCACTAGGCGTTTTCTAGATAACCAATTGAAGGAAATCACAGAAAACAATTAATGGTCGTTATGCATTTTTTGGATCAATGAATAAGGGGAATGAAACAAAACACATCATGACCGCCAAGTGTTTTATAGATCACCAAATAGTGTGAATCGAAAAAAACACGTAACAATCAACAGGTGTTTTTCGGATCACCAAATAATGACAGTCGAAGAAACATTTAGTGGCTCCCAAATATTTTCTTCATCATTGAATAGTGAGAATCCCAAATAACATTTGGTGGCCACCATGTGTTTTTTGGATCATTATTTAGAAGGAATCCTAGAGAACTCCTTGTGGCTATAAAACATTTTTTCGATACCTAATTGAATGTAAACATAGAAAACACCTAACAATCACTAGGCGTTTTGTGCGATTCCTTTTAATTCCAAATATGGGTTCATATATGCGTTACAAATGACAAAATGGATCATGTGAAAACTACACTCCCAAGGTTGCAAGTGGCGAATGAAATGAATTGTGGGCTTGGACAATTGCCCATTACCTTGATGGGTATAATACCTCATGGTCACATGGTGATGAAAGATATACACAATATTCCAATGAGTTGTGGCTTGATGATCCCAATTTTACAATTGGGTCTTTTTTGTGGCTTTTTGAACTTTGGAAAAAGCTCAAGTTTATGAGTCCAAAATCTTGTTTGAGCACCCTCCCCAAAGCACACTCTTTGCACATCTTTTGTAAGGCAAATTTCGTTATACAACTGAATTAAAAACGCCAAATGAAAGTGTGGGCCCCAAACCGTTGTCAAAAAGTTTTTTGTTTCAAATTGATAATTATGTGAAGGACAATAAAAATAAGTATTTGTTAGCATTTCTATCATTGTTGATGGTAAGGGAAGTGTTTGAGGAAGTTAAATTAAGAATCCTTACGGTTGGTCATACACATGAAGATATTGATGGATGTTTTGGATATTTGTCAAAAAAGTTGAAAGAGTAAAACAATTCTATTTTGGTAGATTTGATGAAGGCTTTTATGGTTTCGCAAGAGAGACCCTTCACTCCATAGTTGATTCAAAATATTTTAGATTTTAAAACTTGGGCTCTTGGTTGTTTAAAATATAGATTGGAAACCTTGGTAAGGCATATCGATTTGCATGTTTTTAGATTTTTTATACATTTGTCTAGATGGCCTATGATACAATACAAAATTACACTAACCAATAGCATTTGGAGTCCCACAGAAGGGCTTCTAATCAAATTATGGAAAGTTAATTCAAATGGATTTCCAAAGCTACCTATTGGAGTCCTAAGCCTTATTCCATATCGCCCAATTTCAGGCCATGATGCAATAAGGTTGGTGGAGAGGAAAATTTTTATTAGTGCTAGATTATCCAAATACATGGAATTCTAGAAACAAAACACAACTTATGTGATGAAGATGCGTTAGTATGTGGATTACTAAAAGGATATTTTATTGCATTTGTCAAAACCTTTGCCTACTCAAAGGTCCACTCTTCTAGAAGGCTTTTGGCCTTCCCATAATTGGAAGTTAAATTATGCAAAAGTTGAGTTGTCGTCCACAAGGCCAATTGTTGATTCCGAAAACATGGTAATGCATCTTTATTGTGGGCACGAAAACTTGAAGCTAACTCCTGCATACACTTCATTTGAGGATATCAACAATGGAGATTTTGTTTTTGTGAGGCCTCATGATCCTTTCCTTGTCCTTGTTTGGATGGGAAAAACACAAAGTGATGTTATTAAGGATGATCAAAATGAATTCTTCAAAATGGTGAAGGTGCAATGGTAGGTGCCAATGAAGAAAGGGTCAAATTTAGATGAATGACATTTGTATAAAAATTATTAAAACAACAAGTGAAAACGTAATATGGTAAATCCAGAATAATGGCTCGAAATTTCAGCTACTCTTTTCTCTTTTCCTTCATGAAAAATACGACAAAAAAAAGTCAAATTATTATTCCTTATAGTTGTTTTTTTAAAGCAAAAGTGAATCTTGAGGCTACAAAAGCATCCAATAATTTGTAAAGTATGTTGGTGACCATGATAAAATATTTGTTATTTTTTTATGTGTTTTTTTTCATTTAAATCATGATTGCACTTTTGTTCTTATGTTAATTTTTAATAATGTTCTTTTTTGTGTTATTTAATGAACTTAGTTATGCATCAAATTATTCACAATTTTTTTTAGTATTCATAATTAGTAACAATTTATTGATTCCTTATTCATTGTTGGCATTAATGTCTTTAAATGTGTTAATTTTTCGATAATTGTGTTTGTAGGTGAAGCTAAAAATTGGACCTTTAATTCTTTGTTTTTCAAACCAACAATCTACTTTGTTGCACCTTGTGGCCACAAGGAGAAATGGTACATAAAATTTTAAACTACTAAGAAATGTTTCACTATGAAGACCATTTGTGAATGTAGCCATTGTTGGATAGGCACGATTGCCTTTCTTTGAAACTCAAAGTACTGAATTTCTTTTTGCAATTATTAGCTTCATTATCAATATATTTTTATTATTTTTATTTGATGTATCATTTGGCATTGGAATGATATATAAAGTTTGAATTGTCTTGGTGGTTTTTTTAAAGTTTATCTTTGTCATTGGTTGGAGAATTATTGTTGTGTTTATGTATTTGACAAGGTGTATTGTTTAATCAATTTGTTCATCATAGATAATTTCATGTATAATGTTCTTAATAGTCATGATTAGTGATCTTTCTTGTTGTACCTAAACCCCAATCCCTAGTGACCACTAGGTGTTTGTTTTTTCCCTTTCATGGCATTGATTCCAAATTTATTAAGAGTTTTTTTTTAAATTTTGGGTTCTTTCATGTTTGATGTGGCATATTTTAAAGCAATGTTTTGATCATAAAAAAATATGTGTGTGTATTTTTAGATAGTCATGGTTGATGATCATTTTGTTGTATCTTTGATGGCCACTTGGGTGTCTATTTTTTTCTTTCATGACAGAATGTGGCATTAAGGAATTTGTTTATTGTAAAAATTTGTGTGTGTATATTCTTGGATACTAACTATCAATAATCTTTTTTTTTGGACCTTAACCCTAATCCTTGGTGGCCACCAAGGATCTACTTCTTTCTTTCATGCATAGAGTTACTGAATATAATTAATGATTTTATTATAGTATGAACAACAACTTTGGATCCATAGACATTATTGCAATCAATCAATTGGCACATGTTGGGCTTAGTTCTTTTCATTTAGTAAATAGAATTTTTGTTTCTCACGAATAGGAGCATTCACTTCCAACCTTAATAATGAATAACCTATAATTTTCACTTGGTGGGCACTAGGCAAAATATTATTTTCATCATATTAATATATTCATTTTGAAACTAACATATTATATTTCTTACAATACAAGTAAGACAAATGGCTCCATTGACAATGTTGGTGTTGTTGGATTGGCTTCACATCCCTTAATGTATCAATGATTGAAAATGTTGCATAAAAAAATTAATATGAATTTTCTTTGAGACAAAATGTGTACATGGATGTAATATTGTCGTTTTTTCTTTGAATGTAAGGTTACATTTTTAAAATATGGTGGCCACCAAGTGGAGTTCATACTGTCCACTAGGTTGGCTAAAATCTCAAATTAACAATTTAATCCTATATTAATTAAATATGTGTTCTAAATAAATCTTATTTCATGATTTTAAGTTTAACTTTTAACTTTTAAGGTGAAAACACACTAAGGGTGAACCATTTTTCACGAAAAAAAATGATATATAATGAGTACCATAGTATGTAATAAATTAAAATCTTGATGACATATTTCAATACTCCTAAACATAAGCAAGAAAAAATTAGAATTTTCATGACAACATTTTGAAATTCAAAGTTCATTTTGAGTGAAAATTAATCTTGACCCAATGATGAAGGGGATTGGATCAAATTAATGTACATAAGGTATAATTTATAATTTTTTGACGGCCATAGGGCCCCATTTTGGGAACATTTTATGGATATTCTTGCTCACTTACTTAAGAAGCCTAGTTTAACTACTTCATGCTATCTAACTACCTAGCATACATTACCCTACCTTCTTAGGCAAACCCATCCTTGGGTGGTACCACTATACAAGGAATCATGTCCATATCAACCCATGTGTTTGTGATGTGTCCAAATTGACCACTTTTTTTTACTATCAATATATTTATCTTCCATGGTACCATATAAAAACGATTTGAAGTTACATTTGCAATTACAAAATGGTTTTAATTGCATGTGACTATGACTTGTGACTATTGTTAGTTTGTACAAAAATGAAGATGAAAGTGTAATCGTATCAACCAACAATAATGAAAATTTAATTGCTTGTGTGCCTAATAATGTAGTTCATAGGTGATTAGACACCATGTGACATCTTGTTCAATTTGAATTGTAATTACATATTATACTTACAAATGTACACACATGTTTAAGTGTGAAGAAAATATGTTATGGCTAATGAAATTATTTCTTGGTTATCTTGAGTGAACAAATAATTAACTATACAATAAAATTTGATAGGTTTGCGAAATTTTAAAGGATCAATGCAAAGGGTAAAAAGGAACCACCATTTTCAATTTTTGGCATAATAGGGTCATGTGTAGGTGCAAATAATTTATTTTCCAAAAAAAGTTGGGATTGTTGGATTTAATGGTTTGAATTTGTTTTTTAAGTTATTTAAAATGAATTACCATTTCAATGGAATAGTTATTTAGAGATAAGGTTCTTGCACATTATAGTTCGTGCATTTTATTTCTTTATTAGTTTTGTGTTGTAGCCAAAATAAAATGACCTATCTTTTAAAGTGGAATAGTCCAAAATAACATAAGGTGGAATAACTTATAGTAGAAAAAATCATCAAGAATGGCCCAGTTGGAATAACATAAAAAAAATTTAAATAACCTAGAATAGCCTAAGGTAGAATATTTTTTAAAAAATCTAAGATGGAGTAACCTAAAATAGTTGAAAATAACCTAGGGTGGAATAGTTCATTATAACTTAAACTAACTTAGGGTAGAAACATAATTAATTAACTACGTAGGCTAGATAGTACATCATAGGTAGTAAGTAGGATAGATAATACATATATGTAAGTGGGTTAAGTATTAGGTATTCTATTGTGTTGATATGGGATATTATTTTGTGCAGAAAACAAAGGATGTAGAAATGTTACATAATGTTGTAATGTTTCTTTTTCACTAAAATTTATCCCTTTGTCTACAAGTTGAATTTTGTAGAATATATATTTATAAAAACCTAGTCACAAATGACCGTGCCACATCATCATATGTGATTACACTTCTTAATAATAAAACCAATCATAAATCACTATGCCACATAAGGTGGATCTTATTTGGATGAAAACTTGGTATTAATCACACCTTGATGCAATTGCAATTTTGACAAGGTGCTAAGTAATGCCTTTTATGACCATGATTATTATGCAACTTGTCCAAGGTCACTACATACTATGTTAGTCACATGTGGCAGTTGTAATTAAAAGTTAGTCATAAAACTATTTGTTAATATGGGAATTCCTTGTAGTGTTAGGAACCAACTCACCAAAATTCAAGGAAAGATGGAACCAATTTAATTTAATTAATAAATTTTATTTTCTAAATTGTGGTTTTCTTTATTGATTTACATTACATGGGCTTTGTGTTCCCCACTTATGTACATGTTATGAAAAAATTGTAGAGACGTACAAAGGTTGCACAAGTAAGGCATTTGTGTTCTTAAAATGTTTCTAACATGTGTTCTTGAAATTCTTGACCCCTTATCACTGAATGTCAAGTTGCATCATTGTAAAAACATTGGTTTCTAGTTTATCAACCATAGTTATTAGGGTATGTCCCAAATTACCACAGAAAAAATGGAAATTACCACAAAATATGAATGCAATGGTTTTTCAAGACCTCCTAGTCTTGGCCTTTGAAAATTGTTTAAATTTTTTTGGTTGCCTCAAAATTATTTGAAGCCATCCTAAGAATTTTTTAAAAGTCAAAAGGAAAAAATGGTTCATTTTGTGTTCCTAAACAAAGGGACCTAAATTGTTACTTTTTTTAAACATCTTCTTGACCACTTATTTGGAATATTAAAATTAATGTTTTTATAAATCCAATTGAAGTTTCAAATTTTACATAACTTGGGTAATCTTTTGATATAAAATTTGAAATGAAAAGCTTTCCTTAAATGAATCCTATGTTGTTCTAAAGTTGGATGGGTCTAAAACATTTGGGGTGATGTTTTTAATGGTAGCCTAATTATTTAGCTACCAACTTTGCCATTTGACCTAGCTAGTTACTTAGCCTACTTAACTTAACTACTTAATTTAATTATCTACCTAGTTACTTAACCCGTAATGTATGGTTTTGGAAACCACCTAGTTACCCTATAATTATTTAACTACTTATTTAAATACCTAGCCTAGCCTACATACCTACCTAATATACCTACCTAACTTAGCCTACCTACCTAGTAACATAACCTAGCTACTTAGATAAGCTTGGTTGGTAGGATGGATAAGTAGGTACTTACCTACCTAGCTTAGATTTTTTATGTTAAGAATTAAATAAAGATACCTATGAGATAGACTTACCTACCTAGTGAATCAAATTACATAATTCATTTTGATTGCCATTTTGATTAATAGTCATATTATTGTTGATAAAGTTGATTAGTCAAAATAACCCTAAGTATTATAATACATATTTATTTAATTATAAGTATGCATGTAATCACATTAATAAGAAACACAACAAGTGTAATCATTGCTTGATTTTTCGTGTTTAAAGTGATAATTTAATTTGGTGTTGGCTTTACTTATATAGCAACATTGATAATATATCATGGAAACATAAAATTGAAATTAATCAAATGATTAAAAAATATGCAAAAACATTTTTAAAGCATTCTAACTAGAATGGCTTTAAACAATAAAACGACTTATAAAATATTTTTTTTATATGCCATTTTTTTGCAAAATTTTAACACAAACCTTAATATTATATATATATTTCAGGAATATTTCACAAATAAAATGTCACCAAGGAGGTGACCATGGTTCTTTTTACCATGTTTGCACCCATATGGTTAAAACAAAATTGAATATCCATTTTGACTAAACCCTTGTTTTATTTTACTAGAGGTGTCCATCTTTGTCTTATTTGACTAAATGTAACATTTGATCAAGTAATAAAAAGGTCGTTTCAATTAATTGAACCAATCAAAATAAATGTTACGTCATTTTAACAACTAAGGTCTTTAGTCAAATTGACCAATGTTTAGTCAAAAGAAACATGGTAGTAAAGTTAAACAACTCGAAAAGTCATGAGTTTTTGGAATCAACATCAATTACTCGATAGTGACCAAAATTTAGTCAAGTCACAAAATTTGATTGATTTTTGGGGGATTAAGTGGACTTGGGTTTTGGTCCATATAGTAACCTAAATTCACTCTTGGAAAAAAATCTAATTACCTTCAAGATCTAAGGTGACTAATTTTGATTGCCATTTTAATTAACATTGATCTATTGTTGTTATTTATAAAATTGGATAAGATGAATTTGGGTGGACCATTTAGTTTTAATCACAATAGCACACTAAGGTTGAATCCCTAAAAGAAAAATATAAAAAACTTAGACTGTCCAAATGTGACAATTAAAATCCATCAAGATGTGATGACCAAATTTGAATCACCACATTTAGATGTTTTGAATTTCAATATAAGTTTTTTTTCTTCCAAGGTTGATTTTTAGTCATTATAGAGATTGAAAGTTAGGTCTACCAAAATCCATTTGAGTCTAGGTGGTTGGACAAACCTATCCTTGGGTAGTACCACTAAAAATGTCACACGCGAAGTTTTTTAGACCCATTCAAAACAACATAGGAATCATTGAAAATAGAATGTTTGTTTTGAATTTTATATCAAAAGACTACCCAAGTCAATGTATAAAATTTAAAACCAATTGAATTTACAAAAAAAAAGAGATTTAAATATTCCAAATGAGTGGTCAAGAAAACCATTAAAAGAAAATATCACTTTGGGTTCCTTTGTTCATGAACACAAAAAAACATGTGTTTTCACTTTTTTTTTAATTTCTTAATTTCTAAAAGGGCCTCCAATAGTCTTTAATTTTAAAAAAAAAAAAAATAGTGAATTGAGACCACCACAAAATTTGAGCAATTTTTGAAAGCCAAGATTATGAAATCCTTGAAAGGACATTATTGCATTTGTGTTTATAAATTTGTAAAAATCCTCTCTTTTTTGTTTCAGTCAATAATTTGGGCCATATTCTAATGAGTATATTTGATAAACAAAAAAAAGTATACTGATGCAACTTGACACTTAATGATAAAAGGTCAGGAATTTCAGAAACATGTATTAGAATCATTTTAGGGACACAAATCTTTTGCTTGTGAAGCCCCATGTAGATGTACAATTTCTCCTTGGCATATACATAGGTGGGGGGAACACAAAGCCCTAAACCCTAAAGTTGTATGTGTCAAAATCACATTTTCAAGTTGAAAAAAATGCAAATATTTGGCCAAAACAAAACAAAACTGATTGGAACTGGAGGTATACCGAAAGAAATAAATACTCAAAAGATGATCCAAAAGAAAAATTTGGACCTTAATTTTAGCTGGCCAGCTGACATCAAAGGGCTGAAAAATGGTTTTCAGAAGTGTACTTGGGGTGCAACTCTGAAACCAAAAACTACAACTGGTTGAAGTTATCAGTTGGTAAAGGGTGTGTGTGTCGAGAGATAATGAGCCAGTGGCGAGTGCAACTTTTAATAAGGGTTTTCAGAGTTGCACATGGTGCTTATTCCCAAGGCCCCCATTTACTTGGCACTCACCTCGTAGAATGATATGATAAGCAAAGCATAACGTTGGAAACCACTCATTCTGCAAATAGCCACTGCAACGATTACAGTAACCTAGGGTCAGTTTCCACATTGACAAAGCCAATAATTTATTTATTTTTTCAAAAAATCAATTCAATTTTTAAAAATTCAAAATTCAAATTTTTTTTTCCATCATCTACCATAGCATTTTGATATGAGTGGTGAAGTCATTCAGAGAGTAGCCTATGATATAATTATGATGATTTTCAACATGTTAACATCATATTTTCACTAAATTTCATTTCACTATTTTGAGGATTATTTAATGATGAAACTGACCTTAGGTAAGGTATGTGAAAGATGCATAAACCAGTGCAGGTTCTCACTTTTTCAAACAAAAACTGGTGAGTGAGGGTCAGGTATTTGGACCCTTCTTCAGTGGTTTAAAAAAATTTAAAGGAATTATTAGTTTTTACTCAGAACTTGCAAAACCAAAGAAAAATCAAAGAATCATTTGAAGAACTGACCCTAAACCGTTGGTTCTTGCTGGCTCTTTTACAATTCCCAGGCGAGCAAGTTCTTTGCAAACCTGAAACTGGAGGAAAATGATTAGAGATTTTATCCCTAATTTACCATATTCTCATGGTATATTCAACCCCAATTTTTTTAAAAATTCAAGCTAAAATTTTAGTGAAAATTATATTTACATTTATGGTAGAAAATACGATTATGATTATCCTTAGTGTAGGTTAAAACATATTCGTACCCTCCCTATATTAATCCTTATTGATCATTTTCAATCCAATGTGGCAAATGAAAGTTGAGGAAACAATTTAAAACACTTAAGGTGCATTCGCACTTGATGTTAAGGACTTTAATATTAAGTCCCCTAACACCAAGCTAGTCATTTAGGACCTAAACCTATTTATCACAAAGATTTTATGTTAAGTTAACATTCACTTAATGTTAAATAATCACTCAATTTAACATTGGGTGCCAACTAAGATGCCACCTAGATTTTCACTTAACACTGACTTAACATTAGGTGTGAATGCACCTTTAGTTGAATAGGGTGAATAGGACATTTTGTATGGAGGAGGAGGATTTGGTTCTTGGAAGTGTAAAAATACCACATCTTGTGGAAAAACCCAAACAGTAAAGTCTGGGTTGTTTCCCTCTCGACTTTGGATCTTAACAACCAAAGTCAGTTTATACAAAATTATGGCCAGTATTCATAGGTTTCCTTAATCCTCAATATTCATCTAAATTGCTTATCAATATTAAAAAATTATAATATCCCGATGCTTAGACTAAGTAATGGTCTCTCTGAGTCCAAATCTAACATTTCTTGGGTTTAGTTTTTCACTAAGACACCTCACTCGAGAAGGCAAAGGTGCCATTTTGGGTGCTTGTTCAGTCTCACCCTTTGCCATATGTGAAAGCAAAAAAAATCCTTGACAAGCTGGTTGGTGGAAAGGTTTCCCACAAAAGCCACTAGGCTTTCAAAACCTGCATCCTAAATTTATGTTGCATGTGTGATTGATTGCTCATCAAAAGTCACATTCATGTCAAGATCATGTGAAAGACCAATTGACAAAATAATGCAAACTAAAAGAGGGCTCATATTAGATGAAAGTGCATCAACCAACAACCCACAATCGGGTGAAATATATAACTCCTTCGAGTAATTAATTAAATTTTAAATCTTAACTTTGATACTTGGTTTTTTAATTCTGAATTTTTTTGACAGGTAATGCTTATATAACAAACATAACTTTTTAAGTTTATGGGACATGCTAGATTGTCTAGACTGCCTCAGTTTTAAGTTCTTGAACTTTAAGGTCTGTGGTTCATACTTGACAGTCCAAATCTTGGAGAACCCTAATTTTATAAATTTTTTGGCACAAGTAATAATAATTATTTTTTCAAAAAATTGACAAAAATAAAAAATAATTTAATTTATGCCAATATCGTTCAGATACTACAATATTGAAAATCAGATTCAATTTGGCCAAAAGGAACACATAGATTTGCAATTTTCAAATATCAATTGCTAAGTTACCATGAGAATGAGTTTTGGCAACATTGCTTCACTAGCAAGTGTTTCTTAAATTGTGGCGAATTTTGGTGATGTGGCCGCAAAAACAATTGTCGTGTGACTCATGCAGAGGTTTTTGTTTTTTGGTTGAAAAAAATGGCCCCAAGTTGCCATATTTTGAGGAAAAAAGTTTGAATTTGCCATATTTAGACTAAAGGTTCTAACAGGTTGCGAAACTAAGGCAGGAATCTTAAATTTTTGTTCTCTCTGACATGTAGCTAAATTTGGCGAAGTCTTCTCCTGTATAATCGCTACACCACGTACCTCACAAATTTGAGCAAAGAAACCCTGTTTGCTAGGCCTAGGAATGCACAAGAAATAGCACAGGCCTAGAAAATATAGCATAAGTTGTGTTAAGATTTCAAAAACACTGAATCAGACATTGTCCCTTCTTCCATGTAAAAAATTGGTGACCAATAAGATGCTTAAATTTTTAAAACCAAAAAATTAAATTTCTTGCAAAATGTATTTTAAGAAAAATAATTGGTTCGTGGTTGGAATCCAATTTTAGTGTGAATGGGATTTTAACTATTTTGTGAGTTTTGAGGGCTTATTCCCATTCAGCATTTAAGTCTTTGAAACATCATCTTGATGTTAGAAGATTTGTATCTATGTTTGGATCCATGTTTTCATTTATGTGATTTTGTTAGTTTCAATAGTGTTGAGTGCTGATCTAGTGGTGCATGACAATTTTGTTCCAAAAACACCATCATAAGTATCTAGCATTGTGGTAGCCAGACCCAAATGAAGGGCTTTACATCGACTTTGGTCAAGCTGGAAGGCGCTACTGGTCCAAGTGTGCCAAAAGGCAAAAGAGTGGACTACAACCCAAACCAAGATTGGGCCAGGAGATTCAGATGGGTCATTTTTGGAAAGAAGAGAATTCCCTTCAATTCCAATTGTTCACAAACAACAACTTCAGGGTTACCCTTGAAATGCCCAAAGCATTAGGTGTTCTCTCTTCTGTCACCTATAGGCATCCAGCCTTACAGCAAAAGCAAAGCTTCCTCTGCCCAGGTGGTCTGGAAAGCTTCCACTGATTCCACGTGGTCTTCAATGGAATGCTTGCTGCCTATCCCATGGACATTTGGAGCCTTAGAACCGGGGTCCCCAATTATGCAATATAAATAATTTGGTGAATTTTTCCAAAATATTAAAAAATTTAGTTGAATTACAATAGAAAATAAATAAATTCCAAAAATTTCCCAGTTTTTTGGTTTTATATAAAAAAAACTTTCTCCAAGGAGAAGGAGGGCGGGGGGAACCCTGCTTGGAACACAGGATATATAACAAATTTTGCAATATTATTGATCCAAATACATCGAAGCCTGGTTGAACCTACAAACAAACTGTAAAAGTGTACCCTTTAGATTCAGCTAACTGGAATTGGAGATATCATCTGTCTAAAGGTTTCACAACTGACTCGGAAAGGAATATTTTCAGGACAATTTCCAGAGACACACAAATTATATAATTAGTTTTATGTGTGTCTCAGGGACCATTGGCGAACAAGTTTTAGGTGATGACTGCTAAAGGATGCCCAGGGGTCAGACATTCATAGAAAGAAACAATACCCCCTGCACTGAAGGACCTGAGTTCACTACCCAAAAACGACAATTCCATGTGCTTGAAATCAGCTGACAGCTCTCACACTGGAGTCTTCAGAATTTATGTTGGGGGGTTGAGGATTGAGTATCATACACTTCTGCAAATTTTTGGTAGATCTAAAGTAGCAACTTTGATAAGACCACCATGAATATTATAATGGTTTTTAGAACACAGTTTACTCAGAGTTGTCGAGCCTTTGGGAGGCAAATGTTGTATGGAACAGGAGTCAAATTTCAGGTGGTTTTGTGGGTGATGAGAGAGTCAGTAATATTATACTATTATCTTCACCTGTATTATACTATTATCTTCACCTGTTTCAGCCCCTTCGATGGTTCATTCCCTGTCTGTTCTGTCTGGCTTGTCACTGCAGTTTCTACAGTTTGTCACAGTTCCCGTTCAGAGTCAACCTGATGTGTAGTAGCTCTATCAAAAATACTGATTGCCTGTTCCACCCAACAGGTTTGCCAGGCTCACTTACAGCAATCGCTCGTAATTAGTAATCAGCCCTGCTCCCCTGATTTCTGGGGCCCAAAATCAAATGAATTAAAACATCAGTTTGACTTGTCGGTGCTCATCAACTTTGAGTACACTCTACCAAAGTATAGTGGGTACCTTACCGTGCGCAGAGACTTCACAAAATTGTTTGTTTGTGAGATTGTGACTACCTCTTGTGCAAGTGTCTCTTGTCTTTACATCATGTTCTGATGCCTTACCTCCAGATGACATAATTGTTTTCTTTCCAACTACTATAATCTGGTACAAAATACTCTTGTTTTTTTCTTTTAAGAGAGCTGAGTTCAACATTTGGCAGTGTCTAGAAATACTCTTGTTTTTTTCTTTAAGAGAGCTGAGTTCAACATTTGGCAGTGTCTAGAGGAATGCACCAACTAACATCTGGCAAGGCGGAAAGCCAGGAGAACAGGTTAGTCTGTAAGGAAAGATGCCAGACTCTCTGGCTCTCCCTGGAGATGTAGGCGGAGGTTTTCAGGTTGTTTTGGGTTTGAAAATTTACTCAACTCGTCTTTTTACAAATCCAGTTCATCGTTGTATGGAAATTATTGTGTGCAATGAAACTGCGACGTGTCGGGCAGGCAAGTCAATATTCACATTGTAAACACCAAGGTAAATATACATACGTTCAACCTAATTGGTAGGGTTTATACCCTTTTAATGGTTCTTCCTAGATGGTAAACATTTCAGATTTACCTTATTTTGTTTTATCCTATTTGGCTGATGCAGATTTGAACTTTAGCTTTATCCATATGTGCGTTGAGTATGGTAAACAAAAGGTATATGCCATAATCACTATGCAGCAAATTACAAAACTAATTCTCCTTCCCCACTTGCTCATGTACCATACTCAATGTACACATACTGTACATACTAGTCCAACCCTTGAATATTCACAAACATAGCTTTAAAAGACAATTATTTGAAAGCAAGAATGTTATAAATAGGTATCTACCAATGTTGAATGGTGTGTTGGCCTGTTATAATATTTTAAACTGGTCCAAAGGATATGAACAGAGCATTAAAAAAAAAACATTAGTAGAAAAATATGAGTTTGGATATTTCAAACATTTCACTGTAAAGACAATTGAGTATCCATGGCAATTTTTCATTCTTTGCCGGTTATATATTGGTTGGTTTTCAAATTCATGGTAACTTCTTGATATGCATATAGGTTATTTATAGCAAATTTCACATATTAGTTATGCAAAGATAGAGATATTCAAACTTTTGAAATGAACTAGCTCGTGAGGGATTTGAACTCCAGTCTCTTAAAGAACTTTGCTTGAGCTGCCCACACAAAAATTAGCACCCAAATAAACATAAAACCATCCCAACACCCTAACCCCACATGCATAAAACCCAAGAAGAAATCAATAGTTTCTAACAACTTGATTAGCAACTTTCATTTGCTAAGCTTCATAATTGGTCCTTAAATAATCAACCTTGTAACATCGAACTTGGGGTAAAAAATTTAGGGTCAAGGTTACATGGAAGGAGAAAAGGTAGTAATAACTAAGAATTAAGGTTTAGGGTTGAGGTGAATCATCTCAACTTCATCAACTTACAACTTTTCAAAATGTTCAATTTTTTTAACCAACTAATATTTTTCCTCAAATAAAACAACTTCAACCTTCATATTTGTCCTTTAGCTTTGCATTTAATGTACAATTCAATCACAAATCGTTAGGCCAATTTTTTATCATTGTGATGATCCAATCCAAATTTTCCACTCATAAGCGATAATGTTTCAAAATTGTCTAAACACCAATCAAGCTAAAGATTTTTTTTGTTTCAATTTGAGATCCAAAAATCCCAAGAATTCGTTTGGTAAGGAAGCTAACATTTGGAAATTGACCTTCGTGGGTCTACCACCAAGCTAATGCATTTGCACACATGGACAAAGGGATAAATAACCTCTAAAACAAAAACAATTCACCAATAACTAATGTTCATGAAGTTTCTTCCATGGATGCCCCAATATCAAACATGTTAGTTTTCATTTTCACTCTCAAAAACAGATCCATCAATCGGAACAACTACTTGGGCTTCAAAAGTATGGTTTGACCATTCAAAATTTTTTAGGAAAAATTAATTTTTTTTTCACACCATATTTAATTGCAAGGTAGATTGCTTTTCTATGCCCACATAGTTTTCAACAATTGGCAAGGATTTGACACATGGATCCAACATATTATGAATTTGATGGGAATCAAATGATTTCAAAAATTGCAAAAATGGTTTTATCACCTTCAAAACTTCTTGCCACATGTTATTTCTCAAAAGGTGAAATTCAACATCAAATAGATCAAATGTTTCACCCCTTTAGCAAGGAGATCTAATTTTGATTCTACTACCAAAATCAAGTTAATTGCAATACTCAAAGCATCAAATAACAACCAATGACCTTTGGATTGATTCATCACACATGCATTCATCACAAGACTTCTATTCAAACATGCATGGATAGTTTTAGCAAAGGCCCACACTTGGGCCTTCAGGATTTGCTCATACAAACTTAATTTTTTTTGCCTCTCATAACACAATGAAATGACTTGTTTAATTTCCAACATTTCTTCAAACATTATAACTTTGTTAGCAAACCTCTCTTGACAAAATTTTACAAATTCCAATCTCCCTTTCCACTTTCAATGTAAGTCTTTCCCTCTCCTCACTTCCCTTTCTTTGATTTCTTTTATCCATTTAATTATTTTCTACAAATTAACTTGAGTTTTTTTCACATTCACCAAAAATCCAACCCATAGTAACCTTCTCATCATTTGTCACATGTTTTAAACATCGCATGCCCAAAACAATTACCTTCATAAACTTGCAACAACTTCAAAGGCTCATAATCAATAATAAATCTCAATTTTGTAGCTATAAATCCCAAGTTGTTGTCGTCATCTTTCACAAAAGTAATCACACAATGGATTAGTCCATTTTTTCCAACAATGCTTGGAGTTGCAAAATCGTGTTGTTGTTAGTTGTTTCATGAACTTAAAATAATCCCATAGTAGAATGCCTAGGGATCTAGCTTTCATCCAAATAGTTAATGACCAATGCAAATGTGTCTATGCCACCTCCGAACATCCAAAGATCAAAGCTACAAAAATTGTGTTTATAATTTCAAGGTTAGGCAACACATGCAAGTCCATGTTCTTTTGAACCGTTTCAAGCAACATTTTTTCCACAATAATTGAACAATATGGAAAAACAAAGTGAAGACATTGGCACAAGACTAACCTATGTAGCAAAATGTTTTTACATGTGGAAAGAAGCTTATAGTAAAACTATATTTCCTTATATGAAGGTGTAGCCCTTTGCAAATATAAAGCACAAGGTTTTCATGAAACCTTTGTCAATGTGGTTCATCACAATGTTTGTAAGGATTTGTCAAGTCAAAAAATGCAGTGATTGCTAGGTGTTTACACACTATGGTGACCTTATATGGATGTCACAATGGTAGTTTTTCATGTATTCCTTAGGTACAAGAAAATAAATAAAATAAGATCCATTGAAATAATAAAAAAAAGGGATGCACTTATCTAAAGCTATCATAACTAGCCTTCCAAAAATGAGAAAATCAAATCAAAATCATGGATAGCCAATAAGTAATGGACTTTTGAAATTTTCCCACATTTTTTGTGACACCTGCAAAATTCATGGATATGGATTTTTATATTACATTGTGTTAATTTTATGTGTTTGAAACTTTGAGATATTGGATGAATTATGATTAAGAAATTAAAGATCCATTGAATGAATGGAATGTGATTTTAATTTATTACGTTATGGGCTTTTTTTAATTCCAAAAACTATAACTATTTAAAAAACTCTTTTAAGTTTTTAAAAATAATTTTTCTTGATATATTTTTTATATGTTTTATAGCATCATGATTTGAAATTGGAAATGGAAAAAAATGTTATTTTCAATATCATCTAAATATTCATTTTTAAAACCAATTTTCAACTCACTAGAAAAAAACTCTAATTTGCTGAAATTGTGACACCTTAGTGTGCTTTCACCCTGCTAACCCATATGGTTTAACCTTTTTCTTCTTGGATTGTTGATTTTGATTTGAATCAACATACTTAACCATAGATTTATTAGTTAATACCAACTTTGTTTTGCAACCAAACAAGAATGTGCAAAATCAACATGAGTTTTCATAGGAATAAAACCATTTGTCTTACTATATTTGATCAACCTTTTATGAAGAACAAAACTTTGGTTTAAAATGTTACTAGATGTTTGTTAAGACTTGCAAATGATACATCTCAACATCTATGGGTTCATAAAATCAACATATAGGTTTTTCTTACAATAGAAAACCCTTAATTAGTTGAATTTTTGTCAAGTGCCAAGGTTATCAAAACCTATTAACATGATTTTCTATTTCCCACTTGATGCAAAAAATTATTTTCCTAAATTTGAGCAAGTACAAATTATATAATACAAACATGTGCTCCAACTCATAATGAGAATACAAAGCTATATTCAAAAATCAAAATTCTAAGTTTGTACATTAGAAATTTAGAAAGTAAGTATGAAAATATAGAGATTTGATGTATCTCATGTTCTACCATCACCTTCTATATACTCAAACTTTGAACTTAAAATGCTTCATGCAAATCACCTAAACAATAAATAGCTAATTAAACACCTCATTCTAATCAACTAATAGTAACTAGCCAATAAAACTAATACAAACATTTAGAATTTCAAAATTTTGCTACATGTTTTGTTAATTACTACATGTTCAACATGTGTCACCAATTAAGTTCATCATTGGATGCATTATTGTTAGTTCTATTGTCAATGTCGGTTCATCAATTATTAATTACTTGTCCATCAAAATATTAGTTCACAAAGAATTTTGGGTAATAAAACCAATGTGACATGCCCATTTTGTATCGAGTGTCATGTTAATGTTTGTCTTGACACGTCCATTGCATTTGTTAGGATGGCTGCAAGAAATGTTTTCCTTACACTTGAGTTGCCCCCCTTACATATGACAATGAAAAATGGATCTAGTTGTCACAAGATTAACAATAAATTTTTTTTGGTCACCATAGGATTGGCAACCAAAATTTTTCGATCACCAATTCGAAGGTGACCAAAACATGTTGGTCACTAATTTTTCAATTGCCACTCCTAAGGTGATCAAAACATGTCAATTGCCAATCTTTTAGTTGCCGTGAATTGTTAATAGGGGTTGGCAACTTAAACCCATTCATTTTAAATTTCAATCATCCAATCAATGGTGGATTGATTTTCACCGTTGATTTGGTCACAAAATTTTCTTCTATTTGGTAATAAAAATCAAACCTTGCAATCTAAACTCACTTTCTCCTTTAAGGTGTGTGGGCCTTGTGTTGTTTAACAAACTACAATTGCCATATACCTTGGGAGGGAGGGGTGAAACCTCTATGGGTGTTTAAAATTTCAAAACATCATATTACATTTACAATTGGTGTTGAATTTCCATTATAGCCCTAAAGGTGAAATTTGATCCTATTGTTACATACCTTAATTCCATTGATCAAGCCCATTGTTTTTGTGTTTTAATGATGGAAAGAAAGTGAAATGTGTGGAATCCATGGTATTTGATGCCACAAGAGAAGGAAGGTGGAATATAAATTTTGCAAGAATGTCATTTCATGTTGTGTTTCACCATTACAAGGTCTAGCCTTTGAATTACCATCTAGCCTTGCAAAATGTGATCGAAGATCAATTTTACTAGAATGGGAGGATGTTGATGATTGATCTACATTATGTAGGGGCCTTTCTCAATCCTTATTTACTGGGTGAAGTTCACCTCCATGATGATGAAGATGTGGATAAGGTGTTAAATGGAGTTTTGTGAAAAATAGTTGGTAACCCGATAGCATATGTTGAAGCTTTAAAACACTTTATAGATTTTGTTGAAAGTTGAAATCATTTTTCTAACACCCCCTTAGTGAATGACCTTAACTTGCTCCCACATGAGTGGCGGGATTTGATTGGAGTTGGTGGATGCACACTCACACCCATCTCCCATTGCATTTTGGTGTAAGTGTGTTCTACGTCATTGTGCGAACGAAATTGAAGTTCAAACTCATCTGTCCATAACAAAGTGTGAAATTGGTTGACATCAAATTAGGCAAAAGACTTTGTGTACATTTACACTAATAACAAGCTCTTATGATAATGACCTAATGCCAACCCCATGACATGGTATGAAAAAAAAAATGGTTTAAGGATTCAATGTCCAATGTTGACGAAAGTGTTGACAAAAATGACATATTGGATGAGAACCCCCTAATGTCACATGAGGATGAAGACCAACATGACCCCTTTGAATTCCCTAATGATGACAACTTGGATGACATTTCGTTTCCAAGATTGTTGTTTGATGCGACAGTTTGGTGGGCACAACCATTCGACAATGGTGATGCAAACCCGAACATGCATGTACTTGATGACTTTAAGTGCAATCATACTAATATGTATGATTAATAATTGTAACCACTACTTAATAAAAAATTATAAATTTTTATTTTGAATACATTATGTACATATCATAAAAATTTGGAATCAATCTAATTAACGAAAAAAATGTAATTTACACTTTCAAGGACTTATAACCATGGTACTTAGAATTAGTTTTGACACTAAAAGCAAAATTTGAAAAAAACTTTTACAAGATATTTTGAGATTTTCTTAATATACACCTTAACATAATAGTATAAAAAAATTCAAAGATTTTTAATGTTTTTTTGAAAGATATATATTTTTAAAATTAAGAATATTCTTTTAAAAAACAATGGTCTAAAGGGGCATGTGTGGCTCCTTACAACATGGTTGGACCCCTTTGTTCAAGTGCCCTATGCACCCCTCCCCTCCTAGATGTACATGTTTCAATGGTCAAAGATCAACACACGCCCATGTAATCAATGGGCTCCATCAAAATGTTAACCCCCAATAGTTCAAATACACCATTAAATCCAATAAACATTTCGAACATACAAATCGACCCATCAATTAATTCGAGGAATCTTGTAGTTAAAAACATAATGCATATTACATTGGACTCACATGTGCACCCAAATATGACCATTAACGTAAGTGCACCCAAAGTTATGCATCCAAATCTTCTTAGTCTTGAAGTTGCAAGACCCTCAAAGTCACCAAAACATGATTTTGATTTTGACCATTCACCAATCAATAAATACCTATGGCATCTTCGATGCTTGAAGTTGTGTGGGGTTAAGATTAGCTATTGGGACAATGTCCATGAATCATCCTTGACCACCTATTTGAGACTCATCCACATAATGAGTTATTCAAAGGAAGATGTTAGCTAACCAAATAACTATTGTTTTTGTAGGCATATAAAAATCTAAATGACCACATATAGATGATGTGATTCTAGATATCAAGGGATAACGTACCACCAAACAAATTGTAACACAACATTTAGGGTCAAATATTATCACAACCTTACACACTTCATAGTGGAAGAACAATGCAATGATGATGGTGACAAGGACACTAACATTCATGATGAGGCAACGTTGTATGTGTGAGGACTTCAATTCCTCAGTTCCATTTCAAGGAGTCAAGTCCTTACCGTTGGACTACCTTGTCATCGTATTGTAATAAATTTGATTGAATTTTTTGTTTTGCTGTACATATTGTAACATTCATCAATCAACTTCAATATTTTTGTATTACTTATCTAAGTAGGAGGTTATACCAGGTACCAAGTATCTACTTAGATAACATGTATGAACTTACACCTAGTAGGTTATTACATGTTATTAATTCAATTAATAATTAATTAATAATAAGTAAATAAAAATGATTGATTAATTACTATCAATTATAAATAAATAAAAAATATCAATGAGTAATAATTATTTCCTATGAAGTATTAAATACTAGAAATCAAATAATAATAATTTACTATTAATTACTAACTTTAAAAATCTTAATTACTGGTTATTGATTATTGATTATTGGTTATTTAATATTAATTACTCATTATTGATTATTTACCATGAATTAATAATTATCAATTAATAATAATATATTGAATATTATTAATTATTATAAATTACTATCAAGTATCAGCCAAAAAAATTAATAAAATTGATCATTCAATAATAATAATTTATCAATTAACAACTTGATGGATAAATTTATTTTTGGTTATTATTTAACATTTATTTGGTGACTAATTAACTATTTAAAATATTAATCATAAATTATTGAGTATTAACCATCAATTATTAAATATAAGATAATTAATGTATTAAGTTTAAATACCTACATGTGCCTAAAGGTAGCATGTAAGTAGCTTATTAAATTTTATAAGTATCTACTTGGTGTAATATATGCCTAATTTAAGGCCTACTAACTATGAATTTAAGTTTGGTATATACCTTAGGTAAACAAACTTGTAGGTTAAATAGCCAAATTAATATGGTTGATTTGATTAAGTGTCAAATTAGAATGACCAATTTGACTAATTGCAAATCACAATGGTTATTGTATATGGTTAATTTGACTAAGCCTTGGTCATCTTGATGGACTTTTGGTTTTTTTGACTAGATGTTTGGTTTGTCAAATGGTCAAAAAGGTCACTTCAATCAAATGTTTCAATCAAAAGTAACTCATCTTTCATGCCCCGGGCTTTTAATCAAAATGACCATACCCTTTGGTTAATGTGGACATTTTAGTCAAGTTAGACCTTTTGAAATGTCATGTTTTCTTGTAGTATGCCATAAAGGATAATGACCCTATATTTAAATTTTCATAATTTAAATTTCAAACTTTCAAAATATGAGGCCCTTCGAATGAAGTGCCCTATGTATATCCAATGATGTGTTCTTCAATCATTCCAAGATCACATTATCATTTGAATATTCAAAGCATAACATAATCATGCAACTCACGTTTTAATTGAAAATGTTGATGGAATAAGAACCTATTAAATTTTTATTTCATTTTATTTAGCCAAAGACCTATTTGTTTAACATATTGGGTTTGTCTTCCCCACCCCTATTGGAACTCCAGTAGGTCTATTGAAGGTGGGTATGGCATTATAAATTAAATCATATTTAGTTTTGCTAAAGCCATTTTCAACTTGTTTTGGGTTGCTTCTAAGTAACCAATTGGTTTTCTACCACTTTGGGTTATCCTTTCAAAATCTCCCATAGTGTACTTTCTCCATAGTTACAAAACTACTTCCACTTTGTGTTCTAGTCAACAAGTAGTTTTTTTACTCCCTCACTTTGTCATGATTTGAAAAACTTTTTAGTGTTGTTTACCTTAACTTGTAAAAACACCAAAAGAAAAAAAAACTCCATTACTCAATTTGATTATAAGAAAATGTTTAGGGTGTTAGCAAAATTGCCCTAACCCTACTAGTGTGCCTATTTAACTACACCGTGTCATCATTCTACCCCATCCTCTATACACAAAATGATTATCTATAGTTAGCAACTAGGTTTTATAAACCTAAAATGGCCAAACATTGATTGTCAAGAAAAAAACCTTTTAAAGTAAAGGACCAAAATTGTAGGGGTAACCCCTATTACAAAATTTGGCTAAATGGTAGCCCTTGGTATTCTTAACTAGTATATATCATTTACCCTACTTGCCAGATGATACCTTAATATAACAAAAAAAAGTTTGCATATGATTGTAATTTGCCAAGTTTATATCGATTGGGGAAACGATTTGTTTGCCCAGATGCCCCATCCATCCACTATAAATACCAATTTTATGTAAAATTGAGGCTACTTTACAACGTACATATGTTGCTTTAATGTCATAAACCACTTCGCCTTAATGTTAGGATCTATTGCTTTTTCTACTGCTATTTTCCTCAACATTAGTATCACATAATTGACTAACATGATTTTTTAACCCAATAGACTTCCCATTCAAAATTATGTCCAACCCAAAAAGATTGTCCAATTCATTAAACATTGTGACCATGTGAGGAGATACCATAGTCAACAATGCAAATGTAGTGTCATCCTTTAAATGCAACCCATCACCTCTATTTTTCAGCATCAAATGTTTTTGGTTTTCAAGTTCGAAATTGCTTAGGTTGAACCTCCACCCAATCTACTCCCCCATCATGTTGTACCAAGTGCATTGGGGATTAGGACCATATTGGAACCCGTTCAATGTTGGGTTATACCATTGTCGAGGTAAATTAGTAAAATGTATAACATCATGTATTAGTCATTTACAAGTATAACAATTCACATGCCTTTCAAGAATCACATATTCATTGTATTGTCATTCATCATATTGATTCCCCCATGTAATAAAAGACATGCCAATTCTAGATCCATTTCATGTCGACACCCCATGCTTATGGCTTATTGTGTGTGTTAAACGTATTATATTTCCAATGTTGTGGCATGGCAACATGAAGACTAAATTGTTTGTATAAACGTCGATGAAATGGGGCCTTACATTGTTGACATCTCTTCGTAAGCATCAAAGTTATTAGGCATTGCGGACGGTATATGTGTTGGTAAAATGCATAACTACCATGCTTCTTTTTGTCCAAATGGGGAACAATAAATAAAGCATTAGTCCTCATTCTTTATGAAAGCATGAAATGTGGGCCACAAAAGTTCCTTTTTTTTCTAAAATACCAGTTACATATTCCCAGTCTAATTTAGGGTGTGTCACCTAATCCATGCTTTTAATCTCTTGCATTTCAATAAGTTGTAAGGAAACATTTCAAATATCTTGGGCCATGATGTCAAACCATGTCATTCAAATTTCCCATCTTCAAGGTATTCCACTTGGATTCATACGAGCTTCACCTCCATCTATGTAGCTTGAAATACAACCAAAATATATGTGAATTGCATGTTATTTGAATTCCATAGGGTCACCTTCATAAACATTTCAACATATTTTCAATATTTTCCTTCAAAGTTTGATTGTAACATTTGATGTCTTCCATGGAATTGAAGAATTTTTTTTTTGTCTCTATGGCCCTTATGAATGCTTCCTCCAATGCCTTTTGTTAATTTGCAGCTTCTTGTTTTAATACATGACATTTTCTTTGGCATGCACCAAGTTGTTCATCCAATGCATTATGTTCCAACATCACTTCATTAAGTTGGACTTGCATCAAGCCCATTTCCCCTCATGGTGCTTTAAGAACATGTTTTGCAATGTTGGCCTTTTTGTGGATGTTAATTATGTTAACACCTTCTACCAAATGGCATGTACAATGTCATTTGAACCACAAAATCTAACTATTTTGCATCCATGGGGTCATCCATGTTCGATCTTGATCGAGGGGGACTTTGTTCCTAAAGGTGTTGAATAATTTGGTCATTAATCCCAAAAGGTGGAGTTTGGGTGCGAGAATTACTAGGTGTTGTTGGTTGGGGTATAATCGGTATTGGTGTTATCGGTTGTAAATTAACAAGGGGAAATTTTAGATGAACTTGGGGTTGTGCTTTACAAATTGGGGGAGCTATTGTAGGAGCTAGGGGAGTTTTTAGAAGAATTGAGGGATTTGCCATCCAACATATGTTAACACAGTTGGGTTTAATAGTGCTTTTAGTTTTGTGTCATGTTGTTTTCCTTTTATGCCTTGGCCCTTAACCATTCTTTGTCATGAATGACATTGCCAACATCATCACTAACATCATTGTTTGCATCATTGCTAGCATCACATTCTTATTTCATTATTAGTTCACTTTTAATTAACTGTTAGATTAGGTCATTATTAGTTAACAATTAGTTCACCCTTAGTTAACTATTAGTTTAGTTCACTTTTAATTAACTATTAGTTCACCCTTAGTTAACTATTAGTTTAGTTCATTCTTAGTTAACTATTAATTCACCCTTAGTTAATTGTTAGTTTAGTTCATTTTTAATTAACTATTAGTTCACCCTTAATTAATTGTTAGTTCAATTCATTCTTAATTAAGTATTAGTTCATTGTTACTTCACTCTTAATCTAGTCATGGGCAACACATGGGGATGAAGCTTTCTTGAGTTAGGAACCCAAGGGGTATAAATAAAAGTAGGACCTTTAATTACCTTTAGTTTGTTCAACACTAGTTTTCGGCACGTTTTCTTATCACAACCTTATTTTGTTCTTGTAATAAAATCTTGTTGGATTCTTGTCTTATTAAGCTTGTGAATTACATGAGTGTATGAAATGTGGTATGTAAAAGTTTTTGAAGGTTTCAAAATCTGTACTAACCTATTTTTAACCTACTTTCAATCTACTTGTTGAAAATTATTTAAAATTTAAAATTGCAAAAATAGATGAAAAGTACATCAATATGCATTAATTTGCAAATTCAATTCATATGGTGCTTAACATATGGGTTTGGGGCATGTCTTGACAATTTTAACCAATGAAATGCATTTTACCTTCATCACATAAAATGTGTTTTTGACCCCAAAATTAGGGGGTGTTGAAAGCTTACTTTTGAAGGGTCTATCCTTGTTGGAATCTAGAAATTCAAAGTGCATAAA
>Ga0116228_10000367_pt1 | contig 33562 bp, 29 predicted proteins | sample S1TSphfallax_2_FD_89694 | JGI IMG/M metagenome (GOLD analysis project Ga0116228, IMG submission 89694) | Host-associated microbial communities from peat moss isolated from Minnesota, USA - S1T2_Fc - Sphagnum fallax MG | ecosystem: Host-associated > Plants > Peat moss > Unclassified | place... | reverse complement strand
GTAAATCTTGCTGTATAAGGGTTTGAGATTCCAAACAACCTTTTACTCTTAATGCTTATGGACTGGTAATTTTGCCGAATTTTGCCGAGTTTTTTCTGGACTCTTATTTTGGCGAAGGTATTGGTGGTTAAATGTTGTTACCCTTAGAGGGGTTGCTGAATGAGCGAATGATTTTGCCCAAATCGCAATGACTTGTCAATGCGTTGAACTGTCAAATCATCCCGCAAATATATAATACCCTTCTGTAGAATACCTCTCCATTATACCATTGCTTCAGATTTAGAGGTGGAGCAAAGGATTGCTCCGCTCTACATCGCTGGTTTTATGAGAAGCCTGGTTGATTAGACCCATCAACTAGAGCCAAAGCTTGCATCAGATCTGGGGATTCCTGACCCCTTTGATCTTGTAAGAGAACTTGATACCATTCTCGTAATTGTTGCCGAGCTAAGGTGTAAAGTAGATCGTCAGTATCCGAGTTGACAAGTTCTATAATTGCTTGTTTTTGAATTTCTCCCCGTCCTAAAAGTCTCAGCCACAGTGTAGAAGTATCTACGGGTAATAAGTGTGTAAAAACAAGAGCGATATTAAACAGACCAGGGGGTAAACAGTAAACTCCTGGAATCTTTTTCGGCGATCGCTTACCACCAAAACCCCTGAGTAGCTTATACTGTTTAAAAATTTTAACAGTAGGAAAGATAATTATCTGGGCTTTGTTACTATCTATGGGATCTGGACGCTCTCTGTCATCATCTTCAAGACGGGAAGATACATCTAAAGGAACGATACTACCGTTATCTTCAGCATACCAGCATAGCCAATTACGTATGAGATCAAGTATGTCATCTGCTTCTGGTGGGGAATGGAATGTATGAATGATACAGGGAACTGAGGTGAGAGTATCTAGTACTCCCAAAGTTGCTCTAGACTTAGTGGGATCTGGTTCAAATAATACGTCTACCAGTTCTGCTTCTCCAATTATTTCTGGGCTGATGCTGATGTGAGCACTGTCACCCAAAACAGCTTTGAGATAGTCGCCTTCCCAGCCTGATCGAGAAGGATGCTTATAAACTCTGAGTTTGGGGTTGCGGGGAATAGGTTCGTTCAGGAAAACAGTGCCGAAATTACTCAGTAGAGCAGATAAGTAATTTTGGGCAAAAAGCACAAATGATGGGCGAGACATAGCAAAATTATTGAAACAGAGTTTTTAAAATTGGGGAGAGATAACGATCAAACCACTACTATCCCAATATTAGGCGATTTGTTCTACTACTTCCCTACTGGTTTTGCACCCTACCTTTACAAAGATTTATCTGATTAAAATCAGAGGAGTTGCTTATATCTCAGTCTCTTCAGGACTGAGATATAAGCATACCGGGCTTTTCTATAATTTTAAGATATTTTTGGCTTAAGAAATTCTTCACAAGTTTGAAAATAGGGGTATAGCATCGATTTTAGCTCTTGGATAATCACAGAGTTTATATTTTTTTCTAATTCAGATATGTAGGGAGACAAAATAAATTCAAACTATGTGATAATAATATGGTACTGACAAAACAGTAATAAAAGGAACTTCAAGATGGGAGCAAAACTAAGGGTAATACTGACAGAAGATGAAGACAGGGCTTGACGGGGTGACAAACTATGCTGAAAGACTGATGAAATAAAGATTTGAGGCTTTTACTGTAGGGAGGTGTAACACTTAAAAAACCAGTACCATTATTTTTGTCGCCTATGTTGCCTGTATTTTATCAGACATACTTAGAATCAGAGCTTAGTTCTAGTGAATATAAACTTTTAAAAATCATAATTATTGTATTGCAAACAATACGAAAAATAGCTGCTGTTTTAACCTGTTCCAGTAATTCTTCAGACATTCTTATTAGGTCTAATTAATACTTTATCATTTTTGCTGCGTAATGTAAAAGCTATAAACATGTACTTGCCTAAGCTTGAAACTCCTATAGCTATGTACCTATCTTCATCATTAGTCATTAGAATGTCTAATATCAGGAAAGACTGTAATATTCTTTTGAGCGAATAAACTCTCAATATCCTCCCTAGGAATACGATTCCAGCATTTAGTAGAATTTCCTTCATCCCAGTCAAAACCATCTACAATTTCTAGCATAACCTTAAATACGACATTTGTGTATACAAAAATATTTCTCTATTGTACTTAAGAAACAGAGATAAATAGTATACAAATTGAATTTAGCGCGATGCCCCAAAGGTAATTTCTTAGGTACAATAAGTGGATTGGCTACTGGTATTGTGTTTGTCATAACTTAAAAATCAACCAATCTGATATTTATTCGATTTTAGATTAATTTCATTGATAAAAAGGGCTTGGCTGCTCACCAAGCCCGAGTATATACCAAGTGTTTACCATATCTAGCTAATTTATGATTGATTTAATTAGATATCATCTATCTATAGTAGGTTTACAAATTACTAAATAAACTGCTATGGGATTATTATGGCTGAGATTATTTCTGTTTTCTACATGATGAAGTAGGAATTCATCATCTTGATTTTTGATTGACATATAGCCAATGACCATAAAAAATGGTTTAGCAAAATGCTAAACCTTCATAGAAAGCAGTTATTCGACACACCAAAACTAATTTAAAACTAATTTTATTTTTAGTCATCTTCCTTTAGGCTGTACCCAATAATTGACAAATATGATAGCGAATCAGATGCGCAAAAATAGAGATAGATCAACTACCAAAAGAAAGATTAAAAATCGAACCTAAGAAACTTCCGTACCGACAGCAATTCTTAAAATCCAAAATAGCGTGAGCAATGTGAGAGCTAACCAGTCTCTTTTTTGCAACTTTAAACTGTTCCATTCTACTTTGTGGGTATTAGGGCTGGTAAAACCTCTAACTACCATTGCATTAGCCATCTGTTCTGCTCGCAGGAGCAGATTTTCTAGTAATCTCTCACCGACAATCAGCCAAACTTTAACCGCTCCTTTAAATCCTAGCTTTTTCCAGTTAATCGCCCTAGTCATCACGGAACGCACTAAATTTTGAATTTCTTCTAAAACTAGGGGAATAAATCTCAAGGAGAGAGTTAGGGTTAAGGTAATTTCGGTGATTGGTAATTTCAGACGTTTTAGTGGCTGCATTAAACTTTCCATCCCTGAGGTGATTTCTTCAGGTGTAGATGTTAATAAATACAAGTTGGTACTGTAAATCAGTGTAAAAACAATTGTACTCAAGCTTATGGCTAAATCTAAGGAATAACGATTTATTTTGAATATTCCTGCATGAAATAGCACATAGTGGTAGTCCTGATGACTCTCTACTGCTTTGGGAAGTGGTTGGGAGGAAGTTACTATTTGCTCTAGAATTTTTTCATTTAACGGTAGACGAGATTGATAATCTATACCTAGTCCATCGGGGCTAATGGCGCTAATTGCTAAAACCATAACTGATAAAACTAATAACCACCCCATTTGCTGTCGCCACACTCTCAGTGGAATTCGGGCAAATAAAGTAATTAGAATGAGTATTATGACTAGAAATACTCGCCAATAGTTATTAGCAATAATGTAACTGCTCAGGAAACTCATTAACCAACCCATCTTGACTCTGGGGTCAAGTTTATGTAACCAGGTTTGTGGTTGGTCTATATAAAGTCCTAGTGGTAGCGATCGCAATAAATCCATACTTTATTTGACACGAGTTGCTCTATTCACATTACCACCTTCCATTTCCCTGACCTTCTTGCTCCGCCAGAGTAAGCGAATTGGTGTACCTTGAAAACCCAATTGTTGTCGGAATTGTCTTTCAATATAGCGCCGATAGTTTTCATTGAAGCGTTCAGCCTCATTGACAAACAAAGCAATGGTAGGAGGTTGGGTGGTAACTTGTGTTCCATAGTATATCTTACCCTGACGACCACCGCGGGAAGCCGGGGGAGAATGCCAACTAACAGCGTCTGTGAGAACTTCATTAATTACTGATGTGCTTACACGTCGCTTATGTTGTTCGTATGCTTGGTTAACTAGTGCTAAGATTTTCTCCACTCTTTGTCCTGTGACAGCACTGACGAATATACTTTCTGCCCATTCGGTAAAATGTAATCGTTCTTGCAGTGTTTTTTGATAGTCGTAGATAGTATAAGCATCTTTTTCCACAGCATCCCACTTATTTACCACGATCGCACAAGCCCGTCCTTCTTCGATAATCCTCCCAGCTAGTTTTTGATCCTGCTCAGTTACTCCATCCACAGCATCGATCACCAATAAAACCACATCAGCCCGGCGAATTGCCTTAAAAGCCCGGTTAATGCTAAAAAATTCCGCACCATATTCCACATTTTTCTTTTTGCGAATCCCCGCAGTATCGATCAAAAGGTAATTTTGACCTTCCCGCGTAATCAACGTATCAATTGCATCGCGTGTTGTGCCGGAAATTGGGCTGACGATCGCTCGTTCTTCACCCACAAAGGCATTTAACAAACTAGACTTACCCACATTTGGTCGTCCGACGATCGCCACTTTAATTTCATTAGTTTCCGACTCTGGTTGGACAGGAGGAATATAATTCAGTAGCTCATCCAATAATTCCCCCGTTCCACTCCCATGAATAGCTGAAATTGGGTAAGGTTCACCCAATCCTAATTCCCAAAAATCAGCAGCTTGAATGAATCCCTGGTCTGGGGATTCGCATTTATTCACTGCTAATAAAACAGGTACAGGCTGTTGACGCAACCATGTAGCAATTTCTTGATCTGCGTGTGTTGGTCCAGTTTGACCATTGACCACGAAGATCACCGCACAGGATTCTCGTAGTGCTGTTAACGCTTGTTGGCGAATTAAGGGGAGAAATTCCGTATCGTCGTTAAACACTAAACCGCCTGTATCCACAACCAGAAAATCCCGATCTCCCCAAAAAGCAGGTTTATAAGTGCGATCGCGTGTTATTCCTGGCAGATCGTGAACGATAGCTGATTGTTCTCCAGCCAAACGATTCACCAGGGTGGATTTGCCCACATTAGGGCGACCGATAATTACAACAATTGGTAATACCATAAAATTGAGATGAGATAATTAAAACTTAAACTTAATCACTTCTTGAATGAAATCGCACAGAATATTTATTTTAGCCAGCCTATTAATACATCATACTATATTGGATAATACGCCAGACTGAGCCGTTTATTGATTTTTCCTGTCTGGTGGATGAAGGAGCGGCAAATTTAGAGAGTGTCAGAGGTGGTGAAGCTTGTTAGTTAAAGATTACAGGAGACAATACCTTGAATACTCGCAAATACCTGCGGTTTACTGGAAAACTAGGCTCTTATGGACTGAGATGTTTTGTATCAGTAGCTATTGCAATAATATTGTACGCCATATTTATAGAACCCAACTGGATTGAAATTAAATCTTTACAATTACACTTATCTCGATTGGCGACAGAATTTAATGGTTACCGCATTGTTCAGATTAGTGATATTCATCGTGATCAATGGATGACTCCGCAACGCTTAGAACACATCATTAACTTAGTTAACGCTCAAAAACCAAACTTAGTAGTAATCACAGGGGATTTAGTCACGCGTAATTTTCCTCAGTTGATTCCTTCCGTGGGAGCAAGCTTAAGTAAACTACATCCTGGAGATGGAGTGTTAGCTATCCTAGGTAATCATGACATAGAGGGCGATCCAGACGCATTGGTAAGCACTTTAGTCGGAAATGGAATTATATATCTGGATAATAATGTTTATACGATTTTTCGCGGTAATGCAATGCTCAACATTGCTGGAGTAAATGATGTTTGTTTAGGCAAAGACCGTTTAGATTTAGTTTTGCAAAACTTACCAGAAAAGGGAGCAGCAATTTTACTAGCCCATGAGCCTGATTTTGCGGATATTAGCGCCAGTGTAGGTAGGTTTGATCTCCAGTTATCGGGACATTCCCATGGCGGACAAATACGTTTACCAGGGTTGAAACCACCATATTTACCCTTCTACGCTAAAAAGTACTATCAGGGACTATATCAGATTAGAAAAATGCTACTATACACTAATCGCGGTCTGGGAATGACTGAAATCCATGCACGTTTTGGCGCTCGTCCAGAAATTACAGTGATTACTTTGAGTTAGATGACAAAATCGCATCAATTAACCCCTATTCTCTACTCAGCCAAATATAAGCCCAACCAGCTGATTTGTGGATATGGGGAAACTGCTGTGGTGACTGGTTGGACAGTGAAGCAAGCGATCGCTAAACACTTGGAACCACAGGAATATGCTGTAATTGGTCAACTCTACTCTCCCACTAGAGGAATTAACCTGTTAATTCGGAATTTACTCTTGAATCCACAGGTACGTTATATAGTTATTGTAAACGCTACTAAAGAAGACAAGAACGCAGGTGCATGTCAATGCTTGTTAGATTTTTTCCATAACGGAGTTGTAGAAAGTATCAGCGAGGTGGGACGGAAATCTTGGGTGATTCGTTCAGGGATTTTGGGTTATATAGATATAGAGATTGATTTTAATAGTTTAGAAAGACTGCGAAATTCTTTAGAGTTCCAAGAAGCCAAGTCTATTAATGCTGCGATCAGTATAATTAAGTCCTATGCTCAACTAAAGGGGAAATCAGAGCCATCTGTCCTTTGGGGTACACCATTAGAATTTCCTATGGTTAGTATAGAACCAACTTTGGTACCAGGAGAGCTTTACGGTCATCGCATTTCAGGTAAGACCATAGCTGAAACTTGGGTGAAAATTATTCATCGGATCAAGACAACAGGAACTATTAGAGCAACTGCTTACGATAGCAAATGGCAAGAATTAATCGATTTAATGGCAATTGTGACTGATGAACCTGCAGATTTCTACTTTCCTGAACCGAATTATTTGCCGAGCGATCGGACTTTTTTAGCAGAATACGTTTCCCAGATTTTAGATGATGCTCCCGTGAGAGAGGGCGTAAAATATACTTATGGTCAACGCTTGCGCTCTTGGTTTGGCTGTGATCAAATTCAAGCAGTAATTAATAAGTTAGGCTCAGATATTAATTCAGCTAGAGCAGTCATGTCTCTGTGGGATGTCCAGAGCGATCGCCATGACAGCCCACCATGTCTGAACCATATATGGATACGCGTAGTTGAGCGAGAACTATCCTTAACAGCGACATTCCGCAGCAATGATATGTTTTCTGCTTGGCCAGCTAATGCAATGGGATTAAGAGCTTTGCAGAAATATATTTTGGACTCTCTTAACCAAAAATTCTCGCAAGTTTTACAAATGGGACCCTTGATTACCATCAGTCAAAGTGCCCACATTTATGATGATTGCTGGGAGAACGCCGAAAGAGTAATTGTATCGCAATATACCAAGATTGTCCAATCTAGAGATTATTCTGATCCTGCGGGGAATTTTTTAATTACTGTCCAAGATGGAAATATAATTGTCGAACATATAACTCCTGGTTCTGGAGAAGTGATTAATTGTTATGCGGGTAAATCTGCAACACAACTCTCTTGGAAGATATTACTGGACTGTCCAGGGTTACAAATTGAACATGCAATGTACTTGGGAACAGAATTACAAAAAGCGGAAATTTCTTTAATTCAACCCGGAATAATATATCAACAGGATAGATCGTTAAAATTTAATTGATCGACTGACCCTTAAATTAGATAACCCAGCATAGAAAGTTATATAATTGAGCTGCTATTCTAGATTGGATAATGACTTTCCTCGTATTTCTCAATCAGCAGAACCAACAATGGTAGTGATGGTGGGTTAATGGAAAATAATTTAGACCAAGCCCTGGAAGTAGATGTGCTCGCAGCCGCTTTATCACTTGATCGCCGAGATTCAGGTGATATCTTAGAACTGTTAGCTCGCAAGTTACAAGGTTCTTTACCTCAAAATACGCAAATAAAGCGAAAGTTGCTAGGTTTGGGGGCGATCGAATCAATAACTCTCTGCTTTGATGACTATCACTATCAAATCAGTCGAGAGCGCTATGGGTCAATCGTCGCCAGGACTATTCAAGTGATTCGCGGAATTAGTATCAAGACCACAGAAATTTCTACAGAAGCATGGAGTTTAGCAGTAGCTCAAGCACTAGCTAGGATGGCTGCTAATAATGCTCAGTTCAATGATGCTTTGAGTAAATTTATCCGTGGCTAGGGAATTTTACATATGGAATTATTTGACATAGCTTATCGTCGGCTAAATACACAAAACCGGATTGATACCAAAAGTAAGAAGTCGTTTTTTACGAGTGATTTAAGTACTAATGAATACTTACTCACCCGTCAAGCTGGTTGTGAACCGATTGCCTTGGTGATGGGAACTAGTTTTTATAAAGTGGGTTTTTTTGGTTATTTCCGCGGTTATCGCAGCAAGACTGGAGAAGTCGCAGCTTTAACTGATGCACAAATAACATCACGGGAATTAGCTATTAGCCGAATGCAGTCAGAAGCCGTAATGTTAGGCGCTCACGGAATTATCGGAGTCCGCATACACCGTAAAAACAAAGGCTGGAATACTGGAATAGTAGAATTTACTGCTATGGGAACGGCGATTCGGATTCCTAACCATCCATCCACAGAGAAACCTTTCACTAGTAACTTAAGCGGACAGGAATTTTGGCAACTCCGTCAAGCTGGATATTGGCCGGTCGGTCTAGTTTTTGGTGCTTGCGCTTATTATGTACATAGCGATCGCACCACTCGTACCTTAATGAATCCGACAATTTGGGGTATATTATTCGGTCGATCTTGGCGCAATCAAGAAATGACACAATTCACTCAAGGCTTACAAGATGCTAGGGAATTAGCTGTTATGCGCTTGACAGCAGAAATAAGTCAGTTGGATGCTACAGGTGTCATAGGAATACAGATAGATAGACGTGAAGAGGTAATCAACTACCAACCTTTACCACCAGTGATTTATTTCATGCAATTATTTATGTTGGGGTGTTTTCTGTCTTTGGTTCTAGGATTGATTACCAACAATTATAATTTTGCAATTTTATTAGGTATTGGCTTGTTTATCACTAGCTTTATTGTTATTTGGTTCTACGTATTTTTCGTCAGTCTATCTCGCAAGTTAATCGGTCCATTTCGGGATATCTTAACTAGCTTTATCGTTATTGGTACTGCTATTGTTGAGGAAAAAACGCCGCCCAAAAATCCAATTAGTCAAACCATGATTTTTTACCCACTTTCCCAACCATGACAAATCCTCAATCCAGTCCTCAAACTAATTTAGCAAATCCGGCGATCGCTCAAGATCTCCCAGAACACGCCAGAGAACGGTTGACCATGATGCAGAAAGGCGGTCAACAAAGTAATTTGTTTACTAGCGACCTATCTGTAAATGAATTTCTCCTGGTTAAAGAAGCAGGTTTTGAGCCTCTAGGTTTAGTTGTTGGTTGTTCCATGTATCACATCGGCTTCCAATGGGCAGGGATCACCCAAAATATGGAGATGACAGTTCTTTCCCAAGCAATGTACCATGCGCGGGAATTAGCCATGAGTCGGATGATGGAAGAAGCAGAAGCCCTGTCAGCAGATGGAATTGTCGGAGTCCGTCTGAGTGCTAAACATATGACTTGGGAACCTAATATGGCGGAGTTTGTCGCTATTGGAACAGCAGTCAGAGCAACTGATAAAACAATTTCTTATCGTACAGTTTCAGGTAAACCATTTAGTAGTGACCTTTCTGGACAGGATTTTTGGACATTGTTACGCGCAGGTTATCGTCCTTTAGGGTTAGTCATGGGGAATTGTGTTTATCATGTAGGTTATCAAGGTCTAGGACAATGGTTTAGAAATATTGGTAAAAATGTGGAAATGACCAACTTTACTCAAGCTTTGTACGATGCGCGTGAGTTAGCAATGGAAAGAATGCAAGCGGAAGCCTCGGTTTTAGAAGCGGAAGGTATTATTGGTGCGAATATCCACGAACATCAATATTCTTGGAGTTCCCATGTGATCGAATTCTTTGCGATCGGGACAGCGGTTACTCCCACTCGCAGCGACCACCATATTCCCACGCCGCAATTAACCCTTTCTTTAAACGATCCTCCAGCACAGATTAATGTTTTGGCTCCTCCATCGTCTACATCTGGTCACTAAAATATTGATTTCAATCAACTAAAACATATGTCTTAATCATTTCTTTAATCGCTTTACCGTTTGTTTGTTTCGCTACCTTCAGCACGGACACATCTAGGAGTTAGGGGATGGGTCAGAAAAAGGGGAAAACAGAACGACAGAGTGACTTTAGTTTTGGATTATACGGACAAAGATGGCGATAGGTCATGGAATTATGGGCTAATTGGGCGCTGAAGCTGATTGCCCTCAAACCCCATAAACGGCTCTATTTTCAGCGTGGCTTCTACGTTCTATCCCTTATGCAGCAAGCTTTCTAGGTAGGTTGTCACCTGGTAAGAACGAAATTATCGATTAAGATTCTGGGATAAGATTAAGATCCTGATAAACTTCTTCAATGGGAAAGCTGAGATTGATGCTTTTTAGTTCAATGGTATCACCTTCTCCATAGCTAGTAATTATCCATTGTCCTGCATCATTTTTGTGATACAAATCTATTTCGATCGCAGTGGAACTGACCAATAAGTAATCCCTCAACACAGGATTATTTTGATACATTCTGAATTTCCCACCGCGATCGTAGGCTTCGGTACTTTTGGAGAGAACTTCAACTATTAAGCAGGGGTAGGTAATATATTGGGTTGTAGTTTTATCGCGATCATCACAAGTTACGCTGACATCTGGATGAATATAATTATTCGTTCCAGCAATATTAACTCTCACGTCTGAGGTAAATGTTTCGCAGCCACCTTCTCCTAAATGGTTGGTGAATAAGGTGATCAATCGGGCGGCGATGCGGCTATGATTCTTACTACCGCCAGTCATGGCGTAAGTTTGACCGTCGATCAGTTCGTGTTTCTCTAGTTGCTCCTCTTCCCAAGTAAAGTATTCTTCAGGGGTTAAGTTTCTGGGTTTGTCTTGAGCTGCGATCATGTTGGAGTTAGCTCCTGTGTAACGAAATTATGGATTAAGATTCTGGGGTAAGATTTAGATCCTGATAAACTTCTTCAATGGGGAAGCTGAGATTAATGCTTTTTAGTTCAATGGTATCACCTTCTCCATAGCTAGTAATTATCCATTGTCCTGCATCATTTTTGTGATACAAATCTATTTCGATCGCAGTGGAACTGACCAATAAGTAATCCCTTAAGACAGGGTTATTTTGATACATTTTGAACTTGCCACCGCGATCATAGGCTTCTGTGCTTTTGGAGAGAACTTCAACTATTAAGCAGGGGTAAGTAATATATTGGCTTGTTGTTTTATCGCGACTATCACAAGTGACGGTGGCATCTGGGTAAGTATAATTACTAGTCCCAGCAATATTTACTCTCAGGTCTGCGTTACCTGTTTTACAACCACTTCCTCTTAAATGGATGGCGAATAAGGTAGTGAGTTGGACGGAGATGAAGCTATGATTTGCGCTACCGCCAGTCATGGCGTAAATTTGACCGTCTATCAGTTCGTGTTTTTGTAGTTGCTGCTCCTCTTCCCAAGTAAAGTATTCTTCAGGGGTTAAGTTTCTGGGTTTATCTTGAGCTACGATCATGTTGGAGTTAGCTCCTATGTAACCAAATGGATAGTATTACCTTATTTTAAACCAAGTAGAAATATTCGCCACAAAGAGAATTATGTCCGAAGTTAATGCAGAAATCGTTCAAAAGAGAGAGGAAATTGGTATTTGCTCTATGTCAACCTAATGTTAGCAAAGAAATTGAGTAATTTGCTGAGGAGAATTCAGAATGGTCGCAATTTTAGATGATACTAAGCGTGATGCTATTGCTGCAAAATTATCTGATATGAAGTTAATCCAACAGTTGCTGATCGCCAATGAAGAAATTTTTCTGAGAGAGTCAACTGATAGTGAAATTTCTGATACTATTCGTCGGATGCTGGATGATGATAGAAAAAATCTAGGTATTCTAGATACTGTCATAGTTCAATATGGAGTTAGGAAAGAAGCAGATCAAACAGTAAATGAATTAGTCCAAAATGTTCGCCATTTAATGCAAGGTAATGATTTGAATTTTTATGAAAAGGTTTTTCAGCATGAGTTGTTGAAGCATCAGCAAGTTATGAAGGGATTAACAATTCATAAGGCGGCGCAAAAAGTTGGTGCTGATGTGATGATGGCGATCGCTCCTTTAAATACGGTTAATTTTGAAAATCGGGCTCATCAAGAGCAACTCAAAGGGGTTTTGGAAATTTTGGGTGTACGGGAACTGACGGGACAAGACGCAGACCAGGGGATTTGGGCTAGAGTACAGGATGCGATCGCTGCTATTAGTGGTGTTTTCGGTAGTGCGGTGACTCAAACTTCCGATAAACAGGATATGAATATTCAAGATCTCCTCCGGATGGATCACAATAAAGTAGATTCCCTGTTTAAACAGTTGTTAAACAGTGATAATACCCAGGAAATCCAGGAATACTATGGTCAGATTTATAAAGATCTCAGCGCCCATGCTGCTGCTGAAGAGGAGGTAGTTTATCCTAGAGTCAGACCTTTCTATGGCGAAGCTAATACTCAAGAGTTATACGATGAACAAGCACATTGGCGAGTGATTTTGCAACAACTCAATTCGATCAATCCTGCTAATAGGGAATTCAAAGAGACCATTAGAAGATTGTCTGAAGAAGTTACAGATCATGTACGTCAAGAAGAAAGCACTATGTTCACTGCAATTCATAATAACCTGAGTACTAGAGAATCTGAAGAATTAGCAACCCAATTTAAAGCAGCTAAAGCGAGAATCCAAGAAGAAATGGCGAGAAATAAAACTCAAGTGCGTGCTTAAAGTTTTATCCAAGTGCTGAGTTAGATAAACTCAGCACATAATTTTTCTAGAAAGTTTGAATATTGATTTAGGCTTACTTGGGTTTATTTGGGCGAGGTTATTTAAACCAAAACTTATAAGCAGCGTATGCTAGAGTGACAACTCCAGTAATAATAGCGGATTCATCAACTTCAAATTGTGGATGATGGAGAGGGTAGTTGATGATTCTGTCTCTATATCCTACGCCTAAGCGAAACATAGAACCAGGGGAATTTTCTAAATAAACGGAAAAATCTTCTGCGCCAAGAGATGGTTCTGGTAGGACTTGGACGCGATCGCCACTCCAAGCTTCTTCCGCAGCAGATTGTAATAACTGAGTTAATGCGTAGTCATTTTGTACGCCGGGTACACCTTGATGATAATTAACTTGGTAGCGAGCGCCAAAAGGACGACAAATATTCGCGACAATATTCTCAATCCAACTCGGTAACTGAGCGCGAGTTTCAGGATGGAGCGATCGCACAGTTCCCAATAACTGTACTTTATCAGCAATCACATTTGGCGCTCTTCCTCCATTAATCTGACCAATACTCAACACTACAGGACGTAGAGGATTTTGCGTCCGACCAATGGCTTGTTGAAGAGTAGTAATAACTTGTGCAGCAATCCAAATTGCATCCACAGCTTCATAAGCACGCGCCCCATGTCCAGATTCACCAATAATTAAAATCTCTAAATCATCTGCTGCGGCTGTAAGCGCACCATAACGAATACCAATAGAACCGGCTGGAATAGAGGGAAAAACATGTAATCCCAAAATAGCACAAACATTATCCATCACCCCATCTTTCATCATCCATTCAGCTCCTTGGGCAATTTCTTCAGCCGGTTGAAACAAGAATCTTACCTTTCCCCCCAACTCCGAGGAGATTTGGGAAAGAATCATGGCTGTACCCAGACCTACAGTAGTATGAACATCATGACCACAAGCGTGCATAATCCCCTCAATCCGCGAAGCAAATTCTAATCCCGATCGCTCGTGAATTGGTAATGCGTCCATATCAGTCCGAATTGCTAAGATCCGATCATCTGAAAAACTACCTTGTAATTCACCGATAACACCTGTTTTACCAACTCCCTCTCTTACATACAAGCCATTAGCAGACAATACACCTGCAACAAAAGCAGATGTTTGATGCTCTTGACCACTAAGTTCAGGATGGGAGTGGATGTGGCGACGGATTTCTACCAAGCGTGGCGCTAATGTATTAGCTAAGTCTTTAATATTAGTCAGCATTAAATGGTAATTAATTGGACAACTATATCCTTATAATAGAAAGATGTTAACTCGCAAAATGCTCTTGCTCAACAAGATTAATGAAGCACGTTTAGCCTACCACCCTAACCACCGCAAACAGGGAACTACAAAGTAGTAGCTTACACTAAGTCCCAGACAACTCAGGATACCGATCAATCCAAAAAAGCTAATGGAATTAAGTATGTTTGAAAAACTCAAAACTGGTGATAACCAACTTAATTTGATTAAACTAGCTACGATGGTAGCATTACCCAAAGCAGCAATAAACGCATAAACTAAGTGGTGGCTGCGCAGACCTAAGCCTAAAGTTAGTAAAGGAACTGATACAGTAGCCCATAATACTAATCCTGTTCCTGCAGGATGGCTTTGTTTGGCAAATTGCAAAATTATCCAGCCCAGACTATAACCGATGATTCCCATAAGAGCCGCCATTTGGAATTTGCGCTGCTGACCAAAGCTTCCAGACAAGGTAATTCCCCAAGCCGTACCCAAACCAGCAAAGGCAAATACTACGATCTCGAATCCCGTATTAATATTTAGGGCGGGAATATATCTTGATAACTGTTGAAGTGTAAATTCTGCAATAGAGTTACCTAACTTGCTGTGATAAGCTACGTAGAAACCGAGGGGAGTGGCGATCGCCACACAAATATAACTCAACAAACTCGTCCAGAGGATGACAACACAGGCTATGAAAGATTTGTAGATGATTGTCCAAATGAATGAAATGCTGGACAGGATAAATTCCCCAATTTTGGCGAAAATCTGCCAAGGATTTGGTATGGATGGGAGAAGAAATCCTGGTTGTAGTGCGTTAGCTTTTAGTTTGACCAAGCGCTTGCGAATAATATTGGCATCAGCGGGGCGCGATTTCACATCCGCCTGGATCATTTCATCCAATAAATCAGCTAACTGGGGATTGACACGACATTGATTGCGCCAAGATAATTCTCCCGTTACAGGATCTTCTAAATGTAACGGGTTTCTACCAGTTAAAAGTTCTATTATCGTCCGCCCTAAGGCATAAAAATCGGCTGCTGGTCCAACATTCGTCCCAGAAATTTGTTCTGGTGGACTATAACCAGAAGAAAACAACCTTGTAGATGTGGGTTGATAGTTGAGGATTTTTCCCTCAAACTGCTTAACTCCACCAAAATCAATTAGTACTAATTGTTGTGTCTGTTGTAAGGTATTAATTGATGGCTGACGTAACATTAAATTAGAAGGTTTGATATCTCGATGAATAATTTGACGCTTATGTAACTCGCGTAAAATTCTGATAGCTTGTACAAACCAGTCCATGACTAAATCCTCTGGACAGCCCTGAGGATGAGCTTGAGAGATTTCCTCCAAAGTTGGTCCATGAATTTTCTCCATCACCAGACAAGCTAATTGACGTGGTTTAGGATTAACCAAATTTATTTGAAAAAAACCTCCAGCCTCTACTCTAGGTATACCTGGGTCATGGAGACTACTTAAAACTGATGCTTCCTGAATAAATAACTCTAGAGCTTTCGGTGCGTCTTCCACCAATACCTTCAAAACTTTTTCAGTTTGGGTCTGTTGATCCCAAACTGTATAAATCTGAGCAAATCCGCCTGAGCCCAGGGGGCGCAGTGGAAAATACCGGTCTAGCAGATGTAGCAGTGAGCCACAACTGTTACAAAACTTGTTTCCCCAAGGTTGAGGAAAGGGACGTTGACAATGAGGATTTATGCAGTGAACCGCACTCTGAGTTATCTGGTACAAAAGCGCCAAAATACAATCTTCGTTTAAATTCTAGCGTTTCTCACGTTTGAAATATAGCCCCCATGGGAAGAAGCAGGGGAGCAGGGGAGCATTTGTTTTGGCAAGTGAATCAAGCAATACTGTTTTCAGCCTCTGACTAGTAATATAAGTGAATTTAGTTTTTACCATATTAGGCTAATAATTTTTTATATGGAAACCAGACCCAATACAAATCTTCAAAAAACTGTTCTCATTACAGGAGCAGCTAACGGAATCGGCTATCAATTAGCGTACATTTTCGCCCAGAATAATTATAACATGGTGTTGGTAGATAAAAATTCTGACAAACTGGCAGAAATGCTAGATATTTTCCCAGAAAAATTTCATGTTCATGTCAGAACTATTGTCAAAGATTTATCTGAATCAACAGCCCCCACAGAGATTTATCTGGAGTTACAACAAGCAAATATCAAAATTGATGTATTAGTCAATAACGCTGGCTTTGGTACATATGGAAAATTTGCTGAAACCAGCCTGGATGAAGAATTAAAAATGTTACAGGTCAATCTGGTTTGTCTGACTCATTTAACTAAGTTATTTCTCCAGGATATGGTAGCTCAAGGACATGGAAAAATCCTGAATGTTGCTTCTGTAGCGGCTTTCCAACCAGGTCCTTTAATGGCTGTTTACTTTGCTACGAAAGCTTATGTTTTGTCATTTTCGGAAGCGATCGCCAATGAACTAGAAGGTACGGGTGTAAGTATCACAGCCTTGTGTCCAGGACCAACCGCTACTCAATTTCAACGCACAGCCAAGATGGAAAATTCCAAAATTGCTTACGTGAAAACATTGATGGACACCCAGACTGTCGCCCTAATGGGTTATCAAGGACTAATGGAAAATAAAACCATTGTGATTCCCGGAATTAAAAATAAAATCTTAGCTGAATCTATCAGATTTACTCCGAGAAAATTAGTCACAAAAGTTGTCAGAAGTATGCATGAGCTACAAGGGAGTAAGTAGGTAGGGGCGCAAGGCCTTGCGCCCGTACTTTAATATTTTCTCTCCTGGGGTGGAAACATTGTGATTGTCACTGGGCGAGATTTAATCTCAATTCCCTCTGGTGAGTAATAAGCCATTGTATGTTTTAAAAAATTACTGTCATCTCTTTGAGGAAAATCTTCCCTAAAATGTGCTCCGCGACTTTCTTGGCGATGTAGAGCCGATGCGAGTATAGTTTGTCCTACTATCATTAAGCTCTTGAGTTCTAAGGCTTCCACTAATTCAGTATTCCAGCAAGTCCCTTGATCATCTAAGTAAATTTGGGAGTATTGCTCTTGCAATTGAGCAATTTTCTCTAAACCCTGACCCATAAGGTTTTCGGTGCGGAAAACTCCACAATATTCAGTCATACAGTCTTGAAAGGCTTGACGGATTTGATGAATCCGGTATTTTCCTGACTGATCTAGCAAATTTTGCAGTTCTTGCTGGGCTTCTGTAATATACTCCTGTTCGTTTAAACTAGGTAACTTGCGATTTTGTACATATTGCGCGATCGCCGCTCCAGTTCTGCGTCCATAGACTACACACTCTAACAGAGAATTGCTCCCCAGGCGATTGGCACCATGTACGGAGACACAAGCAGTTTCCCCAGATGCAAAAAATCCTGCAACTAGATTATCCCCGTGACTGCGGACCCGACCATTTATGTCTACAGGGATACCACCCATACAGTAATGTATTGTAGGACGCACTGGCATGGGTTGGGTGACAGCATCTACTCCGACTAAGCGATGGGCTTCTTCCCAACAAAAGGGAACACGACTCATAATTTTTTCTTTACCCATATGGCGTAAGTCAAGATAGACAAAGGGTCCACCTGCTTCTCCATCAGGATGAACCCCCCGACCAGCACTAATTTCACGGGCGATCGCTCGTGAGGTAATGTCTCGCGGTGCTAATTCCATGCGACTAGGAGCGTAGTTAGCCATAAAGCGATCGCCAAGAGCGTTAATCAAGTAAGCACCTTCGCCTCTCACAGCTTCCGAAATTAACACCCCTACCGGATATAAACCAGTGGGATGAAATTGGACAAACTCCATATCCTCTAAAGGTAACCCAGCGATCGCTGTCATCGCCAAACCATCACCTGTAGAAGCGAAATCATTAGAGGTAGTGTTATAAACTCGTCCATAACCTCCAGTAGCAAACATAATCGCTTTAGCTCTCAATATCTGAATCTTACTATCCAAGATATTGAACATCACTATACCTTTAGCTTCACCATCTACCAAGATTAGACGCATTACATACCATTCTTCGTAGACATGTATTCCATTATGGCGCAAATTATTGACTAACTCATGTAAAATTGCATGACCTGTTTTATCCGCAGCATAACAGGTGCGATTATGCGCATGTCCGCCAAAAGCCCGTTGAGCAATTCTACCATCAGACAATCTGGAGAATAAAACCCCCATGTGTTCTAAATCAATCACCACATCTGGGGCTTCTTTTGTGAGAATTGCTACAGCATCCTGGTCTGCCAAGTAATCAGAGCCTTTCACAGTATCAAAAGCGTGTGATTCCCAACTATCTTCAGGGTCAACATTTTTTAATGCTGCGGCGATACCACCTTGAGCAGCAACTGAGTGAGAACGAATTGGATGAGTTTTAGCAACTACTGCCACACTGATACTAGCATCTATTCTAGCAATTTCTACAGCAGCCCGACATCCAGCCAAGCCACCCCCAACAATAATTACGTCATGTTCTAGCATATAATTGTCCAATAAGAGGGAACAGGAAAGGGGAAACAGGGGAAGAGTAGGTCATCATGTTCAAAAATTAAACACGAGTCCTAATATATATTCACTATTCCCTGTTCCCTGTTCCCTGATTTTTGTGCTAATTACCCAGCCGTTTGCACTGGCCTTTGTTGGGAAATATTACCAGCTATAGGCTCAGTCTTGGTTCCTGGTTCTATAGCAATAAGCTCAATATGATTTAATAATGTAGTCACAAACGCAAAAAGTAGGAATGGTAATGTTAACACAACTACAAGACCTACTGTCGCTAAAGCATAAACAGGTCGTCTAGCTCCCATCAAAGCTAAAGCTGAAGCCAAACTTAAAGTAACTGTGATTAACCAAGCAATTATTTGACCGTAAATATCACCGAAGGTCAAAGTGCAGACAAAGCGGTAGTTTTGTATGTTCTTATTCATGATAGAGTATCCTCAATTTATTCCTCTTTCGTCTCTCCTAAAAGCTGTGGTTAAGCTATGAGATAATTTCTTAAATCTTTTGCGAAATTTTGTTACAAATTTTGTAACAATAATTTACAATCATTAAGTCAACCTGACTCTAGACTATCCTAATTGTAAATCGGCAGGGGGGTAAAAATTCAATAGATAGAATATTATTGACTAAATTCCTCATGGTCACTAGTAATATTCAAGTGGTTTACCCAAATCTGTTAAAACAATAGAATAGTACTCAGACTTAGTAGGTAGCTCAGTAGTTAATTCCCTTGAATCAAATTAAAGGATAATAGTTAAGCATGATGGGTAATATTCGGCAGAATAGTCAGCAAGAATTGACAGTTTGTATTATTTGTAGCAATGAATTTATCATTGATAGCTGGGCAAAGTTACTTACACGAAAATTTGACCGAGTATTTTTAATTTCATCACCAGGTAGTTTACCTAAAATTTTATCGAAACAACTCAGTCCAGCAGATGATATTTCAACATTTTTAGTTGTAGAAGCGCTACCATCATTAATTGATGTTGCATTTGTCTATGAATTAGATCAAGAAATCTTATCCGCAATTGATGTACAATTTAGCCATATATTTAAATATTTTACCTCAACAAGTACCGTTTTAACAGGAAAAGAGCTACCTATTTATAGAAAGTTTAATCCTCAAACAAATGATATTGGAGTTAACTCAAAAGACATAGAAGAAGTTATTTCTTATATTACAAGAGAAACCAAACAAATTCCTTCTATGTGTTACCCTGTAGTCCTATTAGATAGCGATCAAGAAATAGAGAATTTAAATTTAAGACAAGAGTTTCTGACAAATATATACTCATTGTTTAAATCTTACCGAAATGTGAATGATGATTTTTATCACCTGATTTATAAATTACTAGGTTATCCTCAACCAATTGTTTATATTTTTGCTGGTTATAACCATTACATAAATTGTGAAAATAATTTTTGCTCTCCAAAAAGCGATCTTCCTCCTAGAGAGGATAATACTAACGATTTTCTAGAAATGCTCAAGGAATATTGCCTAATATTAAATAACCTGTCTTTAGCCTTTATAATTAAAGCTATTCCCTTACTAATTCCGCAAAAACAAATAAACTATAAATCGATTTTTTCATGTTTACCAATTGATCTTATTGAAAAAGAACGTTCTCAAGTTGCAGCTTTTATTTTTGATTTAGAACATCCGACAGATCCCCTAGATAATCTCCCGGAAAATGAAGATCCACAAATTGATAGACAGCAATGGGAAAAAATCAGTTGTTATGCAATTAATATATTATCTCAACATTATCCGGAAATTCCCAATTTTATCTTGACAGATTTATCATTAGCTCATGTAGTTCAACAATCCTTAGCACATGGAGCATATTGGGGGTTTCAAAAAGAGAGAATTTCTCATTACTCAAGTCCTCTTAATCTGACTCAAGAGCTATTTGAACAGCTAAATTATCGGAACCTCCAATATCATCTTACTAGAGCCGTTCATATATGTTATGGCGCTTATCAAACTCTCCTGTTTCCCGAACAAATAAAGTTAGACAACCAGACTGCGCCTAGAAGAAAACTATGGGATAATCTCAAAATTCAAGTTGATCAGATAGATTCCAGCCAAGAGACAATAATCCGTAAACTTATAGCTGGACTTTTACCGACTGCTGATTGGGTCGATCCAGTAAAGGTGATCACAAATGATCAGTACCACGCGCAAGCTACTTTTTTTGTTAATCCAGTTGTCCAAAAAAATCGACTGGCTACGCAGTTGATTAAAATTAGCTCTTGGTTTCTGATTCAACAAGAATATTTCGCTTATCAAAAGTTCATTCAGCCTCGACTTAACAGTTATATCGCCAATATTGTGCAAAAGCCAGTTATCGCTGAATGTGCAACAGGTAAATTAGCTTGGGGTGCTTTAAAGTATTCTCTTGTAGGATTTACTGAAGACTATAATAACCTCAAATCACTACATGAATTGTTTGAGCAATACTTAGAACAAAATAATGGCGATGTGATTTTGGGTGAAAGAATTGAAAATACTCTGGATAAAGTTTTATTTCCTCTTTATAAGCCGAGTATAGATCAAGCTAGAAAAAGTGAATTAAAACCTTTAGGATATTGGCTAGGTGATATTCTCCCTCCTCTTTATACTGGTGTTTTAATTCCTTTACACCTCACACCTATCTGGGCGGTAGACCAAGTTAAATATCCCATTGTACAATTTTTGCCAAATGCTGCAACAGACAACCTGATTCCTTTAACTTTTGCACAATTAAATGAACAACTACAAGAGCAAAAGCAGATCTGCGAACATGCTGGAATTGCAGACCCTTCACATCAAGACTACAATATCATCAATCAACCCTTTAAACAAATATTTTTAGTCGGTTGGAAACTAGCTGCTGTTGAAGATGTAGAAACCCAATCAGGCGAAGTTACCAGTTTCATTACCCTGTCCCATCCTCATCTGGGTATCAGGATTTTACTCCGAGGACAAAGTGAAGATATTAATCTCCGATTTGGAGCTAATTGGTTACGTCCAGGTATGTTTGTTAATGTAGCAGTCTGTTTAGATGTAAAAAATAAAGAATTTGATCAAATTAGACAGAGAATTAAGGAAAGTATTTCTGATTTTATCTTTGGCTCTAAGGGAAATAATATTATTGGTTTTAACCATAATACGCATCATTCCCCTTTGTCCGATGACTTTAATCCCCTTTTTCAGAGATTTTTAGGAAAAAATAAGTCGTTTATCCGACCTGAAATATTACCATTTGATGTATTTAGTTCTAGTCAAATGCTGGATAATGAATATCCTGAAAGTTTCTTAGAAGGATTTTGTCACGGAGATTTAAATCTACATAATATTCTTTATCCCGCTAATGAAACGGTTGGTTGGTTAATTAATTTTGCCCAAGTTAAAGAGCGGGGGGCGATCGCTTTGGATTTAGCCAAATTGGAAGTAGAAATTTGGCATCATCATATTTTCCCTTATCTAGCAACTGTAGCAGAACTAGCTGAATTAGGCAAAAGTGATATTTGTTATAGATTAGTCAATTTGTGTTTACAGGCTGTGGAATTTCCCGGTAATGAATATGAGTTTTTGATGACAAAAATTAGGAATGAGAAATTACTGTCTATTAACAATGTGACACTATTAAATCCTATAACTAATGGATTGAAGATAGTTAAATTTATTAGATATTTTGCCTTAGAGAGTTGTCATCTGACTATTCAGGAGTTAAGATGGTTCCTCAGTGCTTACTTTTTCCATATTAGCAAATTTACTTGCCAAAATGGAAAATATAAAGACCATATTGGTAATGCATCTATTCTGACATTTCTGGCTTCAATTTGGCATTTAAATCATCTTTTACCAAAATAATTCCCAGCGTGAATAAACGTGATGCAACTTACCTTAGTTATTTCTGTCCTGCTTGTATAATCAATGCTCCTAAAATCATTACGACAAGACCTATCCATGTTAATATGGAAACATTTTCTTTAAATATAAAATATCCCCACAAAATACTGATAAGAGCAAAGAAAGCTGCGTAAACTCCCAATAATTTAGAGAAGTCCCATTTCACCAGATTCACAACTAAGCCATAACAACTCAACATCAAGCAGCCCAGAATGATTATGATCGGGTTATTACCTATTAATCCTTTGCGAATAACACTATCTCCAGCAACTTCCAAAAAAGCCGCAGCAATAAAAATAAACCAAGTCAGAATATTCACGGTAATCTCTAAAAATACGTGTACTTCATTCCAAGTGTATACTACATTTCATAGATGTAATCAAATAGATGCAATGAATAATAAAATGAAAGCTTACGCAATTCAAGACAACATTGGGATTGATGCTTTAAGACTAGTTGATATGCCGCAACCCCAGCCTGGAGCTACACAAGTTTTAATCCAAGTGAAAGCAGTGTCTCTCAATTATCGTGACTTGTTAGTTGTTCAAGGAGCCTATGGTGCGGGACAGAAATATCCTTTAATCCCAACTTCTGATGGTGCTGGCGAAGTAATTGCCATTGGAGAAAGTGTTACCAGAGTGAAAGTTGGCGATCGCGTGGCGGGGATTTTCTTCCAAGACTGGATTTACGGTTGTTTAACTAGAGATAAAATGAAATCCGATCTTGGTGGTAGTATCGACGGGATGCTAGCGGAATATGTTGTATTAGACCAAGATGGATTAGTCAAATTACCAGAGTATCTATCCTATATTGCAGGTGCAACCCTACCTTGTGCTGCTGTGACTGCTTGGCATAGTTTAGTCACAAAGGGTAATATTCAAGCAGGAGATAGCGTATTACTACTAGGTACAGGTGGTGTTTCTATTTTTGCGCTGCAATTTGCCAAATTAGTGGGTGCTAGGGTAATTATTACCTCTAGTAGCGATGCCAAGTTAGACCGGGCGCAAGCACTAGGAGCTGATGAAATAATTAATTATAAGCAAACTCCAGATTGGGAAAAGCGAGTTTACCAATTGACTAATCGTATTGGGGTAAATCATGTAGTAGAAGTAGGTGGTGCAGGTACTTTGTCTAAATCTCTACAAGCTGCTTGTATTGGGGGACATATAAGTTTAATTGGAGTACTCACAGGTAGGGGTGAGGAAATTGATCCTATGCCTATATTATTCAAAAGTTTAACTGTACAGGGAATTTATGTAGGTTCTCGCGAAATGTTTGAGACAATGCTCAAAACAATTGCCCAACACCAGATGCAGCCAATTATCGATCAAGTTTTTTCCTTCACTCAGGTACACGAAGCTTATGAATATCTCAAGAATAGTCATCACTTTGGCAAAATTGTTATACAGTATTGATTAATTAATCGTCTGCGTACTTTAACCAAGAATTGGCCAGCCCTAAAACTGGAACCTTGAGTTTTACAGTTAAAAGTAACCGCCTTTTTTGGATCACAAGTAAGTAACGAAACCATAAAATACAGTTTCCCTACCGGATATTGGGTTATTATAGTAAGCATTCTTTTATGCCTTGCAGTCAAGGAACTTCAGTAGCAAAACCAGTAGGAATGCTATAGAGTACACTTGCCTGTAAGATTGGAAGAAGTAAACATAAATTTTGATAATGTATTCTTTTGTAGAATATTTACGGCACACTTAAGGAGTAAAAATGATTGAGGTTATTGGGGCTATCATTGTTGCCTGGCTATTGCTGTTTTTTGGTGATTTGCTTTCAACTTTCATTTATCATGTACCAGAGCATGTTTTTGGTAGCCTCCATCTGACCACACATCACTCCTGGAAAAAAGACTTTCGACACTATGCTATCCTTACCTGGAATTATCGAGTACTTTTAGATGGGTTATTAGGGGCACTACCATATCTACTTGTAGCAATATTTCTCTGGAATTTTTCGCCTATTGGTGCGATCACTGGCTTATTGTTTGGTCAATTCCATGTGTGGTGGAGACATATAACAGCTCTGGGGTGGGAAACTCCCAAACCAGTAACATTTATTTGCCAGTACTTATTTATTACTACACCTGAACAACACTGGCTACACCATCAAAAACCCAACCAGGGTTTTGGTGATATTTTCACATTCTTTGAAGAACCAGCTAAAGCTTGGTTGCGCTGGTTGCGCTTACTGAGAATTTACTTACGTGACTCTTATGTGCATCGCACTTCCCCTGTTGAGATAAAATCTAAATGAAGCAATTTTTAGTTTCAGAGAATTAAAGAGAGCCAGGGGAGCTTGTTCCCCTGGCTCCTCCCTAGGGTGACTTGCCTCAAAAAATTATTTTTTTATAGCGAAATGTATAAATAATAATCTAATATCTAATACAGAAAAACTATACAAATTATTAATTATATGCTTCCAAGTCTATATATTCGTTGTATTCTAGTTTAGATAAATAATTTCATCTTGACTACTAAGCAGAGGAATGCTAACAGAGAGTGACTGCATAGTGGTGTTTTGCTATGTGTCTTTTTAAACAATGTCTAGAAAATGTCTAGAATCGTACCCATAAAATTTAAGGAAGAGGCATGCCACGAAATGAGCGGGAGAAAATACGCCACCTTTTGGTAGTCCAAGACCTCAAAGGACAGAGAACTATACCCCTATTGGAAGCAACTTACTCTTTAGGGCGGGACTCCAGGAATGCAATTGTACTCCAATCTCGATCTGTCTCAAGGCAACATGCTATTTTGTTGCGGGTGACTATTCCTGAAACTGACCAATATGCTTTCCGAATCATTGATGGTAACTTCAAAGGCAAAAGGAGTACTAACGGCTTGTTTGTTAATGGTAGTAAATGCTTCTCTCATCACATTCAACACGGAGATGTCATTGCTTTTGGTAACCATATAGCCCAAGCTAAGTACTATGCCTTATCTAATCTCTCAGAGGAAGCTTTTTCCGAATCTTGTGAAGTTGGGGATCTATCAGAATTTCTATCAGAACAAGGTAGGTCAGCCAATCCTGTTGACACCCTGATTATCCAGGATGGCAATCATGAGATAGCAACTGAAACTGCATTGACTCGTCTGGCCTCTTTTCCAGAATTGATTCCCAATCCAATTATTGAAATGGACTTGGATGGACAAGTTACATATCTCAATCCTGCTGCTGCGATGAAGTTCTCTAATATTCGAGAATGCGGACAAGGACATCCCATTCTAGCCCAATTACTGGAATTAGTTGAGATCCGCCAAGAAACATCTTTTATCCGAGAAGTGAAAGTAGGGAGGGAAATTTTTGAGCAGTCTATACATTACTTACCAGAAAGTGATTTAATTAGAACCTTCATCACTAGAGATATCACTGTACAAAAAGAAGCAGAAGCAGAACTAATACGTAGAGACCGTTTTTTACAGGCAATTGCAGAAGCTGCCAATTATTTATTGGTAGAAATGGACTTCAATACAGCTATTGAAAAAGTAATTGCCACTTTAGGTGAAGCGGCTAATGTAGATCATGTCTACTTCTTCCAAAACCATTCTCATCCCGATAATCCAGCAGAAATAGTTGTTAGCCTCCAGTTTGAGTGGAATCGCTCTACTTTGGGAGCAAGGGTCACACATTGGCAAAATAAATCTTATGTAGATACTGGTTTAGAGCGCTGGTACAAAATGTTTTCTATGGGACAGATGATTAGTGGTATAACTCAAGACTTCCCGATTGAGGAGCAGTATGTACTCAATCAATTCAACATTCAATCTATATTGCTTGTCCCCTTATTATTAGAGGAAGACTTTTGGGGTTACTTGGGATTAGCAGATTGTCATTCTCCACGACATTGGTCTAAGCATGAAGAATCCAGTCTCTTAACTATGTCTGTTAGCATTAGTGGTGCTCGACAACGCCATCAAATAGAGGAAAAAATCCGCTATCAAGCTATGCATGACTTGTTAACCGGATTACCAAATCGCTGGTATTTGAACGAAATATTAGCCAAGGCGATCAGTCAATCTGTGGAAAGTCAACAAAGTTTAGCTCTGATTTCTCTGGATCTAGATCGCTTTAAATTCATAAATGATACGCTTGGACATACAATAGGAGATAAATTATTACAATCTGTAGCTAATAGACTTGTTAATTCCCTGAGGGAAGGGGACATTATTTGTCGTTGGGGAGGAGACGAATTTACTATTTTGCTACCTAATTTTAATCAGATTGAAGAAGTATCTGTGGTAGCACGCCAAATTTTGGTGTCTCTAGAAGATAGTTTCCAATTGCAAGGTCATGAACTTTACGTCAGTGCTAGTCTCGGTATTGCTTTGTTGAATGAACATAGCTATGATGCAGAAACGTTAATTAAGCACGCTGATACTTCCTTATTTTATGCTAAAAGTCTGGGGAGAAATAATTATCAATTTTATGACGAATCTTTTAATACCACTAATGTCGAACTGATACATTTAGAAAATAGCTTACGCCGCGCACTAGAAAGAGAAGAATTAGTAGTTTATTATCAACCTCGTGTCAATATACATACACAAAAGATTACTGGTATGGAGGCTTTATTACGCTGGCGTCATCCTGAAATGGGACTAGTTTCACCTAATGTTTTTATCCCCTTAGCTGAAGAAATTGGACTAATTAATTCTATTGGGGAATGGGTTATTAGACAAGCTTGCCGTCAAAATAAAATCTGGCAAACACAGATAAAGTCAAAGATAACTGTAGCAGTTAATCTTTCTCTGAAACAGTTTCGTCAACCTAACTTAGTGGAAATGATCACTCAAATTTTAGCCCAGACACAGCTAGAACCACAATACTTGGAATTGGAAATTACAGAAACAATTGCCATTCAAGATATTGATTTTACTAGAAATGTACTTAAAACTCTCCAACAAATGGGTGTATTTATTTCCATGGATGATTTTGGTATAAAAGAGTCTTCTCTCTTTCGATTACACGTATTACCACTACACAATTTGAAAATCGATAAATCTTTTGTCCAAGAATCTACTACAAATAGTAAATCAGCTGCGATTATTAGGAATATAGCTCAATTAGGACAGGATTTAGGTTTAAAACTTATTGCTGAAGGAGTGGAAAAATTGGAGGAATTGGAATTCTTAAAAACAGTAAAATGTGATGATGTACAAGGATTTCTATTTTATCCACCACTGTGTAGTGAACAAGCTACGGAACTCATATTGAGTCAGATCGAAGTATGTAACAACAAGTAAAACCTCTTTCCTTCTATCTCGCCTCCTTAATTTACTGTCAGATTTACAATAGTAATTGATAATTAACTAATTCATCTGGGAAACCAAGATTAAAAAATATGCTATTCTGGTTAGTCTGTTCTTTGTTACTGTTTATTTTGGTAGAGTTGTTTGATTGGTTTCATACGTTAAGTATATCTCTATCATTACCTATTTCAATTTTAGGAGGAGTATTTTTAGCCATTACCTCTAATTATAGGCAGATTGCTGACTCCCATTTGCACAAACCAATTTTAGCTATGTTAATCCCATCTAATCAGAAAAAATTACCACCAGAATCAATAACCTAATTATATTTTTGTGATCATTCCTATGATCTATAGATATAAAGTATCATTGGAGACAAAAATATAACGAAATTTACGTAATCTATTTAGAGAGAAAGTTATTGGTGCATGGGAGAATAATTAGTGTTGAAGAAGTTGATCACTGTTGGACTTTTTACTTTACTATTACTGGGTGTCCCGTGGATGAGTAGTGCATTTGCTCAAGCAGCAGCTATACCTCTAAAAGCAGATACTGGAGATACAGCATATATGATCATTTCATCAGCCCTTGTTTTGTTGATGACACCAGGATTAGCTTTCTTTTATGGTGGATTTGTCCGATCGCGAAATGTCCTTAACACTTTAATGATGAGTTTTGTGTTGATGGCGATTGTAGGAGTCACCTGGATTCTCTGGGGTTATAGTCTGGCTTTCTCTCCAGGTTTACCCTTTATTGGAGGATTAGAATGGTTATTTGGTAATCATGTGGGACTAGATATAGCTGGTTACTTACCACCTATGCCCTATGAGAGTGGTGTAAAACCATCAGATATTATGACTTCTTACCAACCCACAATCCCTCACCAGGCATACATGATTTATCAAGCAATGTTTGCCATTATTAGCCCGGCTTTGATTTCAGGAGCGATCGTGGAGCGGGTGAGTTTTAAGGCTTACTGCCTATTTGTAGTGCTTTGGTCAACTTTTATTTACTCACCTCTAGCTCATATGGTGTGGGCTAAAGGTGGATTACTCGGTCTTGCTGGTGGCTGGGGTGCTCTTGATTTTGCCGGTGGTACAGTAGTACATATTAGCTCTGGTGTTTCGGCTTTAGTCGCAGCAATTGTTCTCGGTCCTCGTAAAACCCATCCGGAGCAACTTAATCCACCTCATAATGTACCCTTGATTCTTTTGGGTGCTGGTTTACTCTGGTTTGGCTGGTTTGGCTTTAACGCTGGTAGTGCTTTAAGTGTATCGGGAGGTACATCGGGTAACTTAGTTACTAATGTAGCAACAACTGCCTTTGTTGCCACAAACACTGCTGCTGCTGCTGCTGCGTTGATGTGGATAATTCTAGAAGCGGTTTTACGTGGAAAACCTACTGCAGTAGGTATAGCTACTGGTGCTGTAGCTGGTTTGGTGGGTGTGACTCCCGCAGCTGGATTTGTCACACCAATAGGAGCGCTGCTCATTGGTGCTATTACCGCTACTGTTTGCTTCTTCGCTGTCAGTTTCAAGCACAAACTACAGATTGATGATGCTTTAGATACTTATCCAGTTCATGGTATTGGAGGTACTACGGGAGCAATTTTAACTGCTTGTTTTGCTACTACCACTGTCAACTCGAATGGCAAAAATGGTTTGTTCTTCGGTAATCCCAGTGAGTTATTGGTGCAACTAGGAGCAATTACCCTAGCCTATATTATTGCTGGCGCTGGTACTTGGATCATCCTAAAGGTGATTGATGTTACAGTTGGTTTAAGAGTTAAGGAAGAAGCAGAATACCAGGGCTTAGATATCAATGAACATGGAGAAGAAGCATATCACTCGGAGTTTGCTGATGGTATAAAGGTTTCTGAGTAAATAAATCAAATTGTCTGGAGGCAAAAAGGCAGCTCAAGAGCTGCCTTTTTGGTCAGTTGTCTTAATTATTTATGGTAATTGTCTGGGCGATCGCTAACTTCGCGTATACTGACAGCAACCAATAACTTGAACTAACTCAAGTTATAAATGTCGAAGTAAGTGAATTTTGAACTCCTTTAACCGTGTCCACTCCTATCAAAAATTTTCCTATTTGGGGATTTTTCGCACTGCTAACTAATAGCATTCTCATGTTGGCAGTTATCTTATTAATTTGGCGACAGCCAAAATTTCATCCTATATTTGGCACTACAACTGCGGTAAATTCACCTCAGCCCACCGTGCAAAATCAATCAATAGAACCAGAATTAGGTCCTCGTCATCAATTTAATTATCAACAATGGTTAGAGGTCTTGCAACAAGAAGCCAAAGCGGCTGCTGATAAACATCCACAACACCTGACTGTCCTAGCAGGTGATTCTTTGAGCTTATGGTTTCCCCATAATTTATTACCAGAGGGTAAAAGTTGGTTAAATCAGGGAATATCTGGTGAAACTAGTGGTGGTTTATTAAAAAGATTAAATTTTTTCGACCAGACTCAACCAGAAACTATTTTAGTCATGATTGGTATTAACGATCTGATTCATGGGCTGAAAGATGAAGAAATTCTCAATCATCAACAGGAGATGATCATTTACCTCAAAAGAACACACCCCGAAACTCAAATCATCGTGCAGTCTATCTTACCTCATGGTGGAGAGGAGACAATAACTTGGGAAGGGCGCAGTAAGCTCTTGGCGATTCCTAACAGCCGCATTCACCGATTGAATAATCGGCTGAGAAGAATAGCTAATCGACAAGGCGTGAGATATATTAATCTATATCCACTCTTTGCTAATAGCCAAGGGAATCTCCGTCAAGAATTGACTAGCGATGGATTACATCTTAATCCCCAAGGTTATTTGGTTTGGCGTACTGCTCTACAAATTTACATTGATCATCTATAATCTTGTCTGTGCAAGAGAGAATGATTAGTAATGGTTTCTCATACTCAAATTTAAATGGATACTAAAGCTTTTAAACGTAACCTGCAAAATTCTCAAAACTACAACCGTAAAGGTTTTGGTCACAAAGCAGAAGTTGCTACTCAACTAGAATCTGAATATCAAAGTAGTCTGATTGAGCAGATTCGCGAGCAAAACTACACTCTGACAAGAGGAAACGTTACTATTAGGCTAGCTCAAGCCTTTGGTTTTTGCTGGGGTGTAGAACGTGCTGTAGCTATGGCATATGAAACACGTAAACACTTCCCTACAGATCGCATCTGGATTACTAATGAAATTATTCACAATCCTTCAGTGAATAATCGGATGCAAGAAATGGAAATCAAGTTTATCCCTGTCAAAAACCAGACTAAGGATTTTACCATTGTTGACAATGGCGATGTAGTAATTCTACCCGCATTTGGTGCTAGCGTCCAGGAGATGCAAATATTGCAAGACAAAGGCTGCCAAATTATTGACACTACTTGTCCTTGGGTATCTAAGGTCTGGAATACAGTAGAAAAACATAAAAAAGGTGACTATACCTCCATCATACATGGCAAGTATAAACACGAAGAAACTGTTGCTACTAGCTCTTTTGCAGGGAAATACTTGATCTTACTGAATTTATATGAAGCAGAATATGTTTCACAGTATATTCTCAATGGCGGTGACCGCGAGGAATTTTTAGCTAAGTTTGCTAAGGCTTATTCTCCGGGGTTCGATCCAGAAAGAGATTTGCAGCGGGTAGGTATTGCTAACCAAACAACCATGCTCAAGGGAGAAACAGAGAAAATTGGTCAACTATTTGAGCGCACCATGCTGCAAAAATATGGACCAGCCGAATTAAATCAGCATTTTCAAAGTTTCAATACAATCTGTGATGCTACCCAAGAGCGCCAAGATGCGATGTTGGAGCTAGTCAAGCACAATCTAGACCTAATCATCGTCATTGGCGGGTTTAATTCCTCAAATACCACTCAGTTACAGCAAATTGCTTTTGAGTATGGGATTCCTTCCTATCATATTGATAGCAGTGAGCGCATCCTATCGAGAAATTCTCTGGAACATCGACAATTACAAGGGGAATTAGCGATCGCCCAAAATTGGTTACCGGAAGGAGAAGTTGTTGTCGGTATTACTTCAGGTGCTTCAACACCAGATAAGGTGGTTGAAGATGTGATTGAAAAGATTTTTGCGCTTAAAACAACATCTGTTGTATAGCAACTTTACGGGAACAATTTGGCACGTTCTTCATGCCAAATTCTGCTGTGAGGTATTTGCTTATCACGGAATGGGTCATTTGTATACATCCCCTAGGTAGATGCTTTTTTCGGAGGAAAAATATTAAATTGGTCTGGGATGTTGTTATGCACTGGATTTCTACAAAGGTTTGGTTGACACCAAACCTTTTTTGTGAGTTTTTTTGTGAGTTTTTTTTGGCAAATAGAGTCTTAACTAACCAAGATTGCTGCTACCACCTACTTGAATAGCTCCCTCTGGTGCTGGTTGATGATAAGTCATAGATTGTAAACCTAAACGTCCAGGTCCAATAAACCGATTAAGTGTAAAGGAAATACCACCAATCATGGCTCCGATCGCTCCAAAAATACCACCACTTGATTGTAGAGCCGTGACCGTTTCCATTTTGACCGAACTATCTTTCCATAACCATGCGCCTGGCTCAACATCGATCATTTCACCTGGCTGAAGATACTTCTCAAACACGTTACCATAACCGTGAATTAGCAGTAGACCGCCATCATTTGTCCCGACAAAGCGATCAATAAATAAACCTCCGCTACGACTAAACAAGATATTTACTAATCCTCTTTGAAAAAAAGCGCTATAATCAATATTACTAGTAGCTAAAAGAAATTGATGTTCTCGCACATCTACAGTTTGTCCCCGTTCTAGCTTAATCACCTCAATCTGTCCTGGAGCTTCACGAGAAAAAGCGATGTTTCCAGGTCCATGGGCTTCGCTAATAAAAATTTGTAGTCCAGCAAAATATCGCTTAATTGCGCCTTTTAGCCCTTTGACACCTAAGCGAACATTTGGACTCTTCCATAAGAGAATATGATGTTCAAAGTAAACCGATTGTTGTTTTCCTAGATGTACATCAACTACAGGGACTATTTCCCCGACTATTTGTAAACTTAGGTCGCCAGAATGAAAAATCTCTTGTGCATTATTCAAGTTAGATATAGCAGTAAAATCTGACATATAAATTACCTCAAAGATGGTTACTTAGAAAAGATTATGATATTCTTACATCAGATGCTCACTTCACCTACAAACAATTAGAAACTGGTTTTAAGCCAATTGCAATATTTCTCCACAATAATTGGCAAAAATGTTCGCCTGTCATTTAAAAGTTGGTATATTGGTAGAAACTGGTATAAGCAGGAGAGAATAAGACCACAGATGCTGAATAAAAAATCAATATAGTTAAGTGTGTTGGGAAATACAATGACAAGGTTTATACATGATAAATTTGCCAAAGATTATTTAGAAGAACTGCTCAAACCCTACGGAAAAGTAGAAGCGCCAAAACGTGTAGCAGGAGAGGTAAGAGAAATAGATGTGTTTTTTTCGCCTTTCCTATCAGAAATTCCTAATTTAGAAATCTTGGGTTTATTAGGGTACAACGCGAAAAAGTTACATAAAATAATAGAAAGGAAATTATCTTATATTCTAAAAACAGGCAATATGTAATATTTTAAACTTGATTAACAAATATAAATACTAGAAGTTATACTGTT
>Ga0116228_10000366_pt1 | contig 33601 bp, 31 predicted proteins | sample S1TSphfallax_2_FD_89694 | JGI IMG/M metagenome (GOLD analysis project Ga0116228, IMG submission 89694) | Host-associated microbial communities from peat moss isolated from Minnesota, USA - S1T2_Fc - Sphagnum fallax MG | ecosystem: Host-associated > Plants > Peat moss > Unclassified | place... | reverse complement strand
CCCCCCCCCACACACAATTGTGCACATCCATCAACCCCTATTCTAACACAAAGTTGTTAAAAACCCCTAATAACCTCACCACATTCGAATATCCCTAACGCAATTCTTAAAAATTGAGACTACCGACCATGGCTATATCAATATGGTTCACACTCAAACTCAATTCTAAGGTTTGAAAGTTCTTGTAATGTCCATGACCAAGTTATGGCATTTTGAACAACTTGCCCAAAAAACATGTTAATATGTTTCAAAGTTTTTATGGAATGACCAAAAATTGGGATAGGTTGAAAATTTTAAAACTGTGGGTTTTCCATTTATACAAGTTCAACTTCATGTTAAATAGGTTAAGATGATTCTATAATTACAACTACAAATTCTATAATGAAAACTACAAGTTCAACAGACACAATAAGTTCATCTTAAATGTTGGTAATTACTTAATCTAGATTAGGTTCATGTTTTTCCTTAGTGTTGTTTTGCATAGTTGTTGCATCAAGTTATTTTCCTCCCTTACCTCCAATTTCATCTAAATAGGTTCGTTCCTCATCCTCTTCTAAATCATTAACTAATGACCCAAAAGTAGTCTTAAAGTTCTTTCTTGGTGGTGAAATAACAAGTTCAAGGCTTAACCTATCCCTTGGTGTAGGCAATTTTATGCACATCTTTAGTCAATGAGATTGATGAGTTGGTAAAGTTGATGTTGTAGTCGAACGTGTTAGTCTTCTCTCTCTCAAAAACTGCTCCCTAGTAACAAGTTCAGATGAAACCTATGGTTGTTGTGGAATTTAGCACTCTTAGCTAGTTGGTGATACATGTTCCTATAGAGTTACTATTCTTGGGGAAGACACATTAGATACATGGAACCACTTACTAAATATAATGTTTAAGATAGGCCCTGAATAACAAAAATTTATTTTGGTTTACTAGAATTCGGGTTAACTACTACCTTCTTATAATGTTTAGTCCAACAAGTTAGTTCAACTAGTAACTGGGTCAACATTATGGAACATTAATTAACATGTTGCCCTTTATTGGTTAGGTTAAAAGTAATAGCAATCCGGTTGTTGAAATAAGCTAAACTATGTCTTTGATAAATAATTTACAAAATGGCCACAAATTTCACATGAAATTCCTCTTACATACGCACTACACTCCATTGCTCGTTTTCAACAAAAGCATGTGGACTTGCAATTCTTTGTAAGGCAATTTTGGCTTCTTCAAAAGTTACATTTACAACACATACTGCTCCAAGTTGCTCATGAATAAGCACCTAATCAATGAGAGTCTTTTGACCACGTACTCGCCCTAGAATTCTTCCATCCTCCATTGCTCCCAAGTTTGTAGGAAGTTTCATAACAACTCTTATTTTGGTGTTATCCACTACAAGTTGAACATGCTTTCCAAACTGGTTCATCTAGCCCATTTGAGTTCATTGGAGTTCATCTCCATCCACTGTAGCATCTTTTTGCTTTCCTTCACTTTAGACACTAACTTTTTTTTAACAAGTTTCCCAACCTTTTTTTTACATGCGCTTTACCTTTTCACTTCATCATGGTTCTTGTTTCTAATCTTGGGCGTTGAGGAATAATGCTTGAAACAAGTCTCTCTTCAAAGAATTGTTGGAAAAACTCTTTTCCACAACTCACAAGTTGTTGTAGCTTCTTATCTTCCACAGGTCTTGATAGTTGAAAGGGGGTATGACCAATTCCAACTTTATAAACAGTTCAATATGAAAATAAGATTGTGGATATGTGCTCATCCCGATCATTTTTATTCTCATCAACCAATTTGATAAGTAAGGTTCCAAAAACCTTGTTTGTGGACTTAGCCTGTCCATTTCCTCGTGGATAATAAATAGTAGAACTTGTATGTCTAAAGATGAAATGATCAATAAGGTATCTGATTGCATCACTGATAAAATGGGTACCTTGATCGATCATAATGGTTAATGGACATCCAAATTTTGTAAAAATGTGTTCATATAAAAACTTGGTAGTGTTGGTGTGGAATGTTCGAACTTCCACCCACTTTGTTGCATAATTAATGGTTACCAAAATGTACTAGTTGCATGGCAATCTACTTATAGGTTTAACAAGTCTAATAAAATCCAATCCCCATTTTTGAAAGGGTTTTTCAAGTAGTGTGGTAACCAATTTGGCCAAATTTTGGGTCAACAGATTACCTTTTTTTGACATTGGTCACATGTTTGACAATAGTCATGAATGTTTCAATTTGTCATCAACCACTAATAACCAGCATCTAGGATCTTTCGCACAATGATATCAGAAGAGAAATGTCTTTTTATAACACCTCCATGTAATTTTTGCAAAATTTTGAACACCTACTCTAGTTGCAAAATTCAACAAAAGTGATTATCTTGTGCAAATTTGTATAGTATTTTTTTCTAAGCATAAATAGATTAGTTTTTTGGGCTAAATATTGTCTTTGGGATGTTGTGAATCTTTCTGGCATCACTCCTTCATAATAAGTATTCATACACACTCTATAACCACTTGGGTTGTAAGGTAAGCATGTGAACATCACAAGTTTGATCAGGTACTCTAACATGTTTAGTCTAATGGGGTTATACACTCAATGCATTTGCCATTATATGGGATCTACTAGGTTTGTAAACAATTTTGAAATCATACTCCAAAAATAATAAAAGCCATATAATTAACCTGCCAAAGACTTATGGCTTGTTGACCAAATACATTTAAAGCCATATGGTCCACATAAAATGTAAACATGTTGTTTAACATGTAATGTTTGAATTTGTGTAAAGGATAAACCATAGCTAAACCTCTTTTTTCTATAGTAGTATAATTTTTCTCAACAAAATTAAATAATTTTAATGAATACATAATAAGTTGACCTATTTTACATGTTGGGTTATGGGCCAATATTGCCCTTACTACTAACTAAAATGTCTCAATATGAACATGAAATTCTAGTTCCCAATTAAGACTAATAAATATAGGATCTTGAATCTATCAGTTTTTTATATCCTCCCAAAGAATTTGACATTCAACAATTCATTCAAACATTTCAGCTTTTCTTAGTAACTTGGTGATTGCTGCCATAATAGAAGCAATTTTTTATATGAAACATTTGTAAAACTAGGCCATTTCATTGAATACTTAAATCTCCTAAGGTGTTTTAGGCACTAGCATTTTGACTAAAGCTTCTATCTTCCTAAAATCAAGTGTTTCTTTGGAGATTATAAATCTTAAAATAGTTCTAGAACATACCATAAATGCACATTTCTCTAGATTCAAACTAATGCCATATTCTCTACATTTAAAAAAACATTTTCTGATTTTTTCCAAATGAGTGGACAAGTCACTAAAAACAGTAAAATCATCTAGAAATATCTTCATGAACACATCAATGTTTTCACGAAAATTTTTAGTGACTACCTTTTAATAGGTAGGTGGTTCATTTTTTACCCCAAAAGGCATTATAACCCATACAAAAACCTCCCAATCATTAACAAATGCAATTTTGTACTAATCTCTAGTGTTATGGAAATTTGATGGTATCCAAAAAACCATTTAAAAATGTATAAACTTCATGTCTTGCTACAATGTTGATAACCTCATTTGTAAAAGGTAACAAATATGAATCCTTCTTAGTAGCTACATTAAGCTTCTTAAAGTCCACACAAATTTTGAGTTTCCCATTTTTCTTAGCCATTACAACGATAGGTGATAACCAAGTAACCTCTTCAACATGTTTAGTAAAACCTACAACAAGCAATTTGTTAATATCCTATTTGATAATGGTTGTATAGTTAGGATTTAACCAAGATCGTGTTTAATGAGTAGGTGGTATTGATGTGTCAAATTCAATCCAATGTTGAACTATGTCAGGGGGTATCCCCTTCAAATTTTTGTATGTCTAGGCAAAGATGTCCTTAAACTCCTTTAACAATTCAATTAGTTTATAACTAAAAATAGATTCCAAATCTATATTGATTTAAACCTATTACAAGTTTTCTTCAGAACCCAAATTAATCTTGGTCAAATGTTCTTCTTTATTAGTAATAGTCCATTTTGCAATGTGAAGGTTTTGAACCCTGATTCAAGCAAGCATCTTGTCAATCTCCATTTCTCCTACTTTAGGTTGAAAAAACGTCTTTAGTAAAATGTTGTTGGAAAGTATCAAAGGGTATAGCTATTTTAGCAAGTTGTATAGGTATTAGTTTAATAGGTATATAAGATGAAACAAATGTTTCAAACACAAATTGTACAAGTTCAATAACTTGTTCAACTAGATTCATACCTACTGATGTAATCAACTTAACAAGTTGATCTGACCAAACTAATGTAGGGACAATTATTGTTCCTATTGAAAACAGTCATGGTTCTATTGCAAACATCAAATCTTCCTCTTCATCATATATTCCATGATGGAACTCATAATAAACCAACACTTCTAGATGCTTGGTAGGTGCTCTAAGTTTCTTAATAACATGTATGGTTCTCACTATACTAGCTCCTTGTATAATGATAGTATTGTTGCCCCAATCATGAAGCACTTTAACATCCTTTAGCCAAGGATGACCTCACAACATAGAGAAGCTAGAGTCTAACACACTACTTAGAATTATAATAAAAGTCACTACATAGGGAATTCCACGAATAAGAATTTTAAGGTCTTTAATCAAACCTAAAGGTTTGGCAATGGTTTGATTAGCCATACATAAATTATAAGTTGTAGGTTTTGGTCTTGACAGACCTAATCGTACCTTCAAGTTCTTTGTAATAATATTAACTTTAGAACCACCATCTAGAAGAACATCTTCAATAAAGTTCTTCCTTACTTGAACCTATATTATTGCCATTTGATGATCAATGGCACTTGATGCAACTGTCGATTATAGTAAAGTAGGTTTTGATGGTATTGGGTTAAAAATGTAATGTTTGATATCAGGAATCGTTTGCAACAATTGTCCCAAGTTCAATGTATACTTGGTTTCCAAAACTTGTTTACTAATATCCCTTAGAATTTATTCCAAAATATTTTCTGTAGTAACATGTTTTGAATGATAGGTTATCGATTTGCTTCACCGGTTTGATTTTTTTCAACCAATTGAATTGTGGTAGGATCATTAAGCAATCTAGCTTAATTACTTTGGAATGAACCTTCATTGACGACAATAGGTTGGTTCTTGACCCCACTATGTTATAACTCTCTAACAATTTCAATGAAAGAATAATGTAGGTGCTCTTCTTGTTGCTATTGTTCAGTCCCTTTGGCTTTAACCAGCTCCCTCTCCTTGAACACATGTTGTTTCAACTATTGATTGTGAGTGGTAATAACAACTACTACATTAACTAACATATTGTCACTTTTAGGTGGTTTAGGTGTTGTCGTGGCATTAAAACTAATAGGTTTAATTCTGAACATGTTTTGTACCTCAATTTTTCTAGGGTATTTTCCACATCTACGTCCTATGCTATAACAAATTATACATGGATAACGAACAAGTATTTTTCTTGATTTAACAAGTTGGGTTTTAGTTCCTATTACATGTTTTGTAGATTTAGCAATTGGCACAACTAGTACGTTTTTTTTCTCGTTATGATAGGTTTCCATTGAATGACTAGTTTTACCATAATTGGTACAAGTTAATGTTGATTTAACTATCATAACAAGTATTACAAGTTTAACACCTGCATTAGCTTTCGGTTTGGTTAATAAAACATTATAACTCATACTAACATGTCCACTTTCTTCACATACTACAACAATTTCCTTGTGCTCAATTAAAGTATTCATCTTCATACCTACAACTGTTAATCTTAGGTAAGGTAATAAACTTGCCCTAAAAATAGTGGTGAAAAAAACATCTATTGCTCTAACTTGTTGATAGTTAGTTAATTTCAATAAGCGTTCATAATAAACTTCAACATGTTCGGGCATTTGTTGTTATATGTTTCATAATTGCATATAAACCTCTTCATCGTTCTTCATTGTTTTGAATCGCTTGCAAAATGCTTACTCCAATTCTTCAAAAGTATAGTTTGGATGGTCTTAAATGTAATTTTTCCCATTCAAAGATATTATCTCTGAAAGTAAAACCAAATAAATTGATGATGTTAGACTCTATTGTTTCACCATTAACTTTAATGGCCTTTTTGAACACTTTGATATGAACATCAAGATCAATGTCTTTGACATAAGTTGGGTATTATAGTTTCATATATGGCAGTTTTGTTGTTGGTTCTAACATAGGTTGCATAATAGGTGGTTGATACCATGGTGGTATAAACATACATGAATTAAGTGATGGCCATCCATAATATCCAACAAGTGGATTGAAAGTTGGCTCTCTTAGTGGATCTCCTCCAAATGAACTTCCTCTAGGTGAATCTCCAAGTTCTCTTCCATTTGGTGGTTGGTGATCAAAACCTCTAGGTATGTGAATTGGTTAACTAGTAGTTACTTACGATGGTTGGCATTAGTGCAATAACATGTTGTTTGTCCTTGCTAGTCACTAGTTGAACCATTATAGGAAATTGATTACCAATAAAGTATAGTATATATGTTGGTGGTACAATAAGTTGTTCTAGTATTGGGTACACATTCCCAAGTACATAACCAATATAATTCCTAAAGATTGAAAAATCAAGTCCTTTTATTCTAGTTGGATATCTTGGATACAAATTAAGATCTAAGGGCACAAAAAGGGGGTATGACATTATACCACATTGGGTATGTTGAAGTAAGTAACATATTGGTTTTACTCGGTCAATTGGTGTAACATGTTGTGACCAAGTTGTCTGATAGTTAATAGGTATTATCAGATGACCTATACCAGGATTCATGGCTTGAGTTCTTAATACAGACACATTGGGTAATGTTATTGTAGTTGTTGGAAGAACAAATTGATGAGTATTCATCGCCTCCTTTCCCTAAATAATTTCCTAGTCAAAAGAGTGTTTAGATGTGAAACATATTCTCACAAATGGGGGGAGAGTGGAAAGGATGAAGCCCAATGACCCCCAAGTGCACTCCCATTTTGGGAATTTCATTTGTGCGGAAGTTGCGAATGTTCAGAGCCTTGATTGGAAAGGTAAACAAACACCAAATTGGGCCCCTATGACACCATTAAAAAGGTCTTGAAAGGTAGATGTTTAAGTTCCCTCACATTGTTCATTTAGACCTAGTTTGCATAAATTATGAGCAAAAGAAGAGGCAAAAGTCAAATTGGGAATTTGATTCCCGACCATAATTCCCTTGAAAGTAGGGGTCAAATGAGGTCCAATTAGAGTGTGTTATGCATCGTTGAAAAGGTATTTTGAAGGGACATAAGATATTTTCCTTGCACTCTCAAAACAAACTGGATTTGAGAAAAATACGAATATCCAAAATTTTGGGACAACAAGAATCCCAATTCTGGGACTCCCACTTGGGAGTCTCGGGGAAAAATAACATTTGGATGTAGTCCCCACAGACAGGCACAAAATGTACTATAGGGAGGAGAGTGGTGCTTCCTCCCAAAGTTTATGGGTCATGTAAAGCTTATGTTTAAGGTTGTCCCTATTAAGTCCATTGCACCACTTCCATTTTACTTGCACTAACCGCCCTCTTTTCTTGGTTGTGCAAAGTTGATCTCATTTTGAACTCTCACTTGCGAGTTTGACCTAATCTCATACTGGAGCTCCAACACACCCTCCTACCCCCGAAGTGCTATGAGTTAGGCGTGCCCCAACTCTCTTCTTCTTTTGTTGTTTTGCTCTAGGACCCACCTTTGGGTCTCTTGAAGAGTTTGGGGGCGCGCCAAAAACACAGAAAATAATTTCTAATTTAAAAACTATGTTTTGTGGTTCCCCAAGGGAGAAAAAACACACTTGGGAAAATTCAAAAAAAGATAGTTTGGTCCATTCAAGGTATAATATTGCTTACCCAATAATATTTTTCTTCTTGTTTCTGTTAACAATTTTGAACCAAATCTAGTATTGGTTAATGTTAACAAGTTGAACCATACAAACATGTGGATTAGACATTGAAGGAGATCCAAAGTTCAAAGAATTAAGACGTCTTTAGAATCCATATAGTTAGACCACATGGAAGAGAAATTTGATGAAAATTCAGAAGATTAAATAAAAATGAAGATCATTGGTACTAATTAGACATTAGTATCAAAAGAAACTTTAATAAATTTGATGAGTCAACATGTCATGAAAATATTCATAGACCATGATTACATAATCTCATAATCATTGGATTATAAGTTGGATGGGTTTATTACATCAGAACCAAACTCTATTGATTTGACGACTTAACATAGGACAAAAAAAAGTCTATAATGTAAACAACACCATGTCATCATATTTAAAGCTATCAATAGAATAACCTAATGCCATGTTTACAGAGTGGTTAGGTTAGCAAACATTAATTGTAGCCCATATTGTTGTCAATATGAACTCAAATAGATGAAAACATGTGTCAAAAAACCAGAAAGAAGGACAAATCATAAAGATAATAATTTTAAAGCGAAAAGTGAAACATCACTTCCTGAAATGAAATGATTACGTTTCAAAAGGCAGCAAACAACATAGCGCCTCTTCATTTTCGTTTTCTACAAACAAGTTTCTATCAAATTTTGTCTCTAGAACGAGTGCAGAAGAAAGCTTTGTTGAGAAATTGCAAAGATAATCCAAAGAGAGATTACAAAAGTTGAGAAAAAAAAAAAAAAAAACAAATAGAGAAAACAACATGATTTTGCAAATATTTTGCCTTTACAATCTAGGTCTTTAGAAAGGGGTCCGCCAATTCTTTTTCATGTTTATTCTTCTTCTTCCTAGAGATTTTCTCTGATATCTAAGTTTGAGAAAGATTATGAAATAATTAGAAAAATCAAGAAAAATGGCCATTTTATGACTGGTTATTGCGACTAATTTTTAGTTACAAGCACCATTTGCAACTAAAATCTTAATAGTCGTGTTGGAAAAGTCACATTGACACTAGTCGCAAATGACAACGAATTTTGGATGAAAGAAAAAGTCAACGAAATGCGCCTTCATCTTTTGACTTGTCATATATGTATTGTTGCTTACAACTAGGATGTGACTTTTTTGGTGAACAATGGGAACAAATTATGTGTTGCCACGTGTCCCAACTCTTAATAATTAAATTTTTAAATTATTATTTTGAAATAATCTAAGACGTTTAATTCTAACGTTTGGATGGTTTAGATTGCGACACGTGGTGCAATAGAAATTTTCCACATGGCATATTAATTGAATTTGTCCAAATTCAATTTAAATCAATATCTAGGTATGTAGGTTGAACTAGGTACCTACCTACCGATATACCTACCTACCCATTTAGGCTAAACACTTATCTAAATAGTACCTATTTACCTACCTAGGCCAAATACCTACTTAGGTAGGTAGGTAGGTAGGTAGCTTAGAGAAGTATGTAGTTAGGTGTAAATATGTGAATATTTATATTTTATTTTGGGTTCAATCGTGTTCATTGGCTCATCCCATATGTCCATGTTTTTAAATATGAAAATGTAAAGACAAAACACTTTGTTTATATATTTTTCAAGATGAGAATGAAAACCAAAACATATGGGATAAACTTTTTAGTTGCAAGTCATTTTTAGTCCCAAATGACTTGTAACTAAAAAGTTTATCCCATATGTTTTAGCTTTCATTCTCATTTTGAAAAGTATATAATTAACAAGGTAAGTGCCAATTAACTAGCTAACTAATTAACTAATAAAATTACTAATTATTTAATGAACAAGATATACATAAATAAACTAATATGAAAATTAATTAATAATTAATTAATTAACTAATTCACTTTATAAATTATCCAACTAACTAATTATTATTTATATTACTAATAATCAATATATTATGATTATTGAATTAATTATATTATTAATTATTATTAAATATTACTTAATTTATTAGCTAAATAAATAGTAATAATATTTACTTTTCATTATATATGAACTATAATGATCTATCAACCAATTTCATTAACCGGTAATTGGTTAATATTGAAATAATTAGCTAAGTATTAATAATTTAGTTATTATTATTTCATAACCAAATAAATTAATATAATAAAAATAATTATTTATTATTTATTATTTATTATAAAAATTGAGTAGTAGTTTTTAAATCTAATAATATAATTAAAACCTAGCCTAGACTAATTATCTTATTACAATTATTCCCAATTTTTTTTAAAAAATTATTATTCATAATCAATATAAATGTAAATACTTAATAGTAACAATAACATTAATTCAATGATTATTGTAGCTAGTTGGTAGCCAATTTTTACTATTTTATTTTTATTATTCATATTATTACTTCACTCATTATAGCTATTTATGAACTATTAAAATAAATATTTTGTATTTTAAACAAGAACATTTTCCCTTCCAAAATAATTTTTACATCTGTATATTAATTTATTATATTTCCATTCTAACTTAAAACTATAAATGTATTTTGGTAATTATTATAATATATTAATATTTCATAATTGATTACTAATAATAGTAATAATAATAATAATAATAATGGTGTAATTTGTAGCTAGCCTAGGTTATGTCATTTATTATATCTATTACGATTATATTTTTTATTTTTATTTTTTAATCAAAAATAAAAATTTATTAAGTACATTAGTCATTTGAAAAGAATTTAATAATAATATATTAATATATTAAACTTTTGGTAATTATTTCAGTAATTATATAGTTATTTTTCCTATCATTCTAATATCATCATTATCATCATCGTCATTATGATCATTATGTAATAAATTGTTACTATTTAAAGAAAAATTAATGAAAGATAATATTGAAATTTAGTTTTTTTATTACATGTAATTAATATAAACATATAATATTAATATCAATATTAATAAATATCATTTTTAATAATTTTAAGAAGTATAATAAGATGGTTTGGATAAACTTGTAATATGGGCACAATATATTTAATGATATTTTACATAGATTTTTAATATACTCAAAATATACACTAATTAGTGTAACCATTATATTGAGGTCATTTATGTTAATAATATTACTTGAATACACATGCAATATGGTTGTTCATATATATTCAAAATATACATTTATGAACATTAATACACCCAATTATATTCCTTATAATTCACAAAATACACCTTTGTATATTCATAGGGTTGCAACTAATGGGACATAAATTGTTCTTTTTAGATGAAAACCAAACTAAATGTTGTTCACATGGAAGGATGAACACCAAAATAGTCACAAATTAATTGCAATGTAGTCGCAAATATGTGCAACACAAGAAATAGTTGCAAAATGTTCAAATGTAGTTGCAAATAACTAATAGTCACATGTAGTTGCAAATAGAGTGGTTACATTTTGGCTAATTTCTACTAGTGAAGATTGTAAGAAAACTTTGAAGAGATATAGTTTTAGGAAGCCTAAAAAAGAGGCAAGTCCAAGTGAACAAATCAATTCGATTTCCATTTTTGACTTTGAAGAAGAGAAGTAAAAACACAATTTGCAACAAGATCAAGAAGTGCCATTACATCAAAAGGAGCTTATCCAAGAGTAGACTCTAGAGAAGGTCTTCATTCCCAACAAAAAACGAATGAAGAGAACAAATCGACAAGCAATGGCTGCAAATTTGCATGGGAAAAAGGTGTAAACTCACTAGGATGATGAGGTTAAGTATATTTTTACTCCTACATAACATAGTTATAATAACAACTTGAAGAATATTTTGCTTTGGACAAGCTTTGGAAAGGAAGAAAAAACTTGGGCAAATAAAGCTGGATTGGTAGGTCTGTTTGAAGTTGAATGGAAGACTCCCCATCACAATATTCTAGTTGAATTTTTGAACAACTGGAATTAAATTCTGAACATAACAAATTCAAGGTCATGTGGGGAGAAGAGTAAAAAATTGTAAACAAACATTTGTTGGTAGAGGTTTTAAAAATCTACCATAAATAAGAAACAAAGGAAGACAAGGTCGAGATGTTAGATGCCAAAGTAACATTGGTAAACATAACTGATAAAGTCCCATATATTTACAACACCATTGAAGGGTGGGTTGTAAAGAATATGAGGTTAGAGTATGTTAATAGAATTATTGTAAATTTTCCCATTATTTATCAAAAAAATAAGGTGCAATATTTTAGCAATAAATTTTCCATGATGATTTAAAAAATAGATCATGGAAAATTTGTCAATTGGGTGCAATTATGTATTTTCGATTGATCAAAGAGTTGATCAAATGGGAAAGGTGTCAGAAGAGCATGATTGAAAGAACAACCAAAAGAGAGCCAAAAAAGGATGTATGCCATTATGTTATTATCTTAGAAGTTTTATTTTAGAATTGGTTTCCACTTCAAGGAGCAGAACCACAAAAGAAGAAGTAGACAAAACAACCATAGGAATACAAAAGGAAGAAGGAGACTTTGAAGGAAAGGTTAATAAAAAACAAAAGACCTCTAAACCTTGCACATTTTTCTCCTAAAGAGGATAACAACCAAAGACAAGGACAACCAAAAGAGCAATTCTAATGTCCTAGTCTAATGATGATGAGGAGAAGGGGACTTTACTGAAAAGGTAGAGAAGACAAAAGGATACTACAATGAGGGGTAGTGTAAATCTGCAACAAATAATAGAGTTGTTGAAGAAGTAACAATAGCAACATTAGAGATAGAAAGAGAATCCAATATCTCTTAAATCTGATCCATGACCACAAATCTCTCCCAAGCAAGAGCAAAGATCAAATGGGTGGGAGCACCAAAGATGGCCCAAGAAAAAGCTAGAATCTCAAGCCCATCAAACAACAAAGGAGTAGATACAGGACGTAGACCTAGATCCACCAGAAATAGAATAATATGTTTCAATACCATAGAATATTGAAGGTATGCTACCTTCAAGACCAAGTTTTGCAACATGAATAAATATATTTGGAGAAATCTAGATTACACAAAGAAGTCTAGGTTTTTCAAATATAGTTTTAGAAAACAGATTCCTAGGTTTCATACATTAAGGTTTGTGCAAGGGATAGAAGCAGACTTGGATGAAGATAAGATAATTGTTATTATGTTTCAATAGGCAGCAAAGTACAATGTACAAATGACCAATATTATATTTAGATTTTTTAATTTTTTTAAAAAACAAATTATAAAGGAGAAGGAGATATTTATTCAAAATTTATAGGGGACTTTGGAAAAGGGTTAGAATTTTAAATTAGATTTACAAGTCAAGAAAAATGAAAATAATGTGGTATTGGCAGATTACAAACAGCTAGACAAAAGATTAATAACATGGAGAAACACAACAACGATCTAAAAAACATCAAAGTAGAAAGGGATTCTTTATAAGAAACTCTAAAACATACAAATGCCAATTATTACAAGTTGAAGATAGAGAAAGATGTTTTGAATGTGGAGTATAATAAACTTTAGAGAGATTACATGAATATGGAACAAACTCTCTTAAGTAGCAAAAGGAGTTAGAGGAGCTCAACATAGACATTGGTAATGTATATCAAATCAAGAATAATATACAAAGGTAATCTAATTAGAGGTAGGCAAAGATGGACAAAAATTTGCAAAGGCACATGGCTTTTATTGAAAAGTTGTAGAATCTTTTGGAAGAGGCCCAAGGAATCAAGCCTTTCAATTATGACAGTGTTTTCAGGGAAAATAGTGAATTCAAGAAGCAGCATACTTTGCTTCAGGTAAAATTCAAGGCATTGTTAATGGAAAAAAAAATGTAGATCTGTGGTGGAATGGAGTGCAAGACATTGTCTAAAAATTTATTGGAAAGGTCTATAGAAGGCATGAGAGAAATGAAAAGTTATATACGCATAAAATATCTTAGATGGAAAAGGTCATACCGTCATTTCAATATGAACCTTTGGTCATCTCTTTAGAACTAGAAACTTTAGATGAGGAAGAAACAAAGGAAATACTCATGGTGCAGGACCATCAAGTACATGAACAGAAGAGGAAGAACCAAGAGACTGCAGAGGAAGGAAGGATAGCCCTCAAAAGGAGGCCAATGGTATGACATATGCATTAAAATAGACTCTAGAACTAATCGAATTTGTTTTACATGAGGTTAATTTTTAGGATTATGCATATGTAATCACATAAATAGGGGAGTTGATATAAACTAAGGAACAAAAAACTCACGGGGTTCAAAAAGATCATATTGAATTTACATCAAAGTTGCAACAATAGAAGTAGACTTAAATTACATCAAAACTACAACAATAGAAGCAGACTCATATTATTTCAAATATTATCTTTTGATGCAAAATACAATTTTGAAAACAAAATAGAAGTCATTATGGTTATAAGCTTCTAAATGTGGAAGATTGGTGGAATTTATGCAAGATCAATTGCTAAAGGACATGTAAATTATGTTTGATAAGCCTAAGGCAAATGAAGCTAACTATAGAAGGAAGTTGAAAGCATGCATATAAACATATTAAAAATTTAAGTATGAATCACCTTTTGTGACTCCTGAAGATAGTTTTGATACATTAGAGCTCAACTAGTATGGTGCTAGTCCATGGTAAAGTCCCAAAGGTTCAATCAAATGCACTTGTAGAGCTAAAATGAGGAGATACTATATAGGAGGTTATGGGGGAGTAGATAGTGACTCATATAGAGGAGCAAATCATAGAAGAAGTTTTGGCAGAACACAAAGTACATCATATGAACCTACACATACAAAGTCCACCAAGTATGCCACAACTCAACTATAACTTCTCCATCAACAAAATTTGTTATAACAATTGTAATAAGGATAACATCACAAGATGAAGGAAATAATGGTCATACAAAGACCACTGTAGATACTCAACATATCAACTATAAAACCCACTACAAACTAAGGAAGCCACTATATTAGAAGGGTAGCAAGTTATGGAACAAGAAATCTTAATTGTAAACCAAATAACTATAGAAGTAAGTTAGGAAGATAAGGTAGTCCATTCTGTAAATTAGTTGTTCCTTTAATACAATTATACATAACATGATTTTGAGGAAAAAATCAAAAGTATAAGGTGGGGTGATGCCAAAGGTCTCTATTGTCATTATCGGACAAATTGGATTAGATGGAAGTAGTGAACAAAAGTTGTGTTGTCTCTGTTGGACAAAAGTGATTTAGTAAAATAGGGTGGATAGAAGTATAAAATGAGTAGGTAGGATTAAGACTACTAAGAATGGATTCAAATAAATTTTATGGTTGGAAAATTGAATTGATTTAAAATGCATTTAAGTTTTTGTGGGATGGTTTTTTATAAAGAGTTTGGAGAATAGAGAAAGATCAAAAAACAATTTTGATGGGGAAAAACAAATTAATATTCTAGTATACCTAATTTTGTGTTTTTTTGGTGTGATTTTTTCCATACTTTATGTTTCTTTCAATGAATATGAGAATTGGAGTTGTAATAAACTAATTGTAGATGGATAAATGTGCAGATCCTTTTTTTTTGAATTTTTTGGGTTTAACTTTACATTGGTTTTTATAATTGTTTGAACATAAATTCTATAATTGGGAATTAACATGTTAAAAGAACATATTCTAGAATTAATATGATGTTTGAAGGTTAATATTTATCAATTAATGTGTGCAAGGCAAAATCTTATTATGTTATCCACAAATTTCACACCTTTTCACGCCACACACAAATCAAATCTCTACAAATTTTCGTTTGTAAAGGTGTTCGATTTGTGTGTGGATGGTATTGCTAGTAATGTTGATTGGGTTTAACATATGCAACCACATTACAAACTTTCAATATCATGAAAATCAATAGAATTTATGCAAAAATCATAAAATAATATATATGTGTAAAATCCATGGGCTTCAAATTATAAAAATGACACAAAAATAAAATTATAAATATGTATTATTAAAATATAAATGATAAATCTTTTCTACTTGTGATGTCTTCATGTGAAGTACATACGATTTACATTTTAAGTAAATTTGTGCAATTATTGTGATGTATTTTTTGTGTATTAAACATGGACATTCACTTATGTCATTTAGAAAAAATATTTCATCTATTTGAATATTTAAAATATTGAATATGTATAAATATTTTTCATATTAATCATAGCATGAAACTCATATGATTTTTGTACAAACTTATGAAAATTGAATTTTGTGCAAAATTTGTGCAAACCTATGAAGCTTAGTAAATTTGTGATGTAGTGGAACAATCTTGGATGATGTTTGGTCATGTCAAACAAGTAGACGGATGGACCACCATAGCATGCCATATTTATGAACATGTGTATTGTTGTAAAGTGATGACCATTGTTATTTATGACATGCAATTAGAAACCATCAAAGCTCAATGTGTCTTTTGGGCAAAGTTGGACAAGGTCATGCTCGAGCATCACGTTTAAAACACCACATCACAAATTTAACATCTCATGATTTAGAAATGGAAATTGTGTAACATTGGTTCATTCATAATTCATACGTTTCATACACTAATATTGTGCATTAGAAACACATTCGACACAAAAATTTATTGGAACATGCAAAATTCATGTGAAATTCATTCATTCATAGGTTTGCACTTCATCCGTCATCACATTTATTCGTGTGTCAAATGTGTTTTCAATGCATGATATTTGTGTGTAAAATGTATGAACCTATGAATGAATGAATTTCATATAATTTTCATTATTAATTCATTGCATGCTAAATTTGTGATGCAATTTCAAAGGGTTCATGGTGAATAATACGTAAGCAAATTAGATAGTTGTCAAAATTGTATATGGGTTAGGAAACCCCAACATTGATATGCATGGGAAGGAATGTACTTGTTTGTTTCATTGGATGTTATCACTTGACAAACATATGAAATAGCCAATCGCATTTCAATTTTAAAACCAATATCAAGCTCTTTGCTACAAATACAAATATTCCGTTTCTTGGAAGGTGTCAATGAACCTTGTGTTGTAATCCGATGTTGGTGGTACTCCTATGAGGTTAATGTTGAAAGTGCGATCCATGAGCTAAATATTTTATTAAGGTTTTGGCATTTATGTGTCAAACAATAAGGAAGATTCATGTTACATGTAAATTCTTATTCAATGTCCATCTAGCAATTTCATTTCATGTTTTATGTACATCATATTGTCCTCACAATTTCATTCATTTAATGTTTGTCATGTTGATCATCATGTCATGCTCACATTTTTCATTACCATTTGTTGTGGAAGTTTTCATTGGAGGAGAAGGCAAACATGCCAACATGTAATTTGTTTGAAATTATCCATAACATTTGGCTCCAACAACAATGAAAAAGGGGTAAATGTTTGTACATTGCAACTTATAACAACTATTTGTGAGCCTTTAGGCATAGTTATCTATATTGAACATACTTGCACGGTGGTTTGTCAGGAAAAGGTCTAGATAGGAATGAACTTTGAATTCATCTACATAAAGTTAGTGAATTTGATGACTCTGTACAATGAATAGTAATTAGTGCAATTTTTTTATTGGTTTACTCATTTACATTTTGAATGTTACGCTTAGAGGATGAGGAGGTTTTTTCACAAACAAGGGGCAAATTTGCTAACAAGGTTTGAAAGGGATTTGCACAAGCATGATCATGTTAACTTTTTTCATGTTTGAATCGAAGTAGCCTTTAACATCAACACTAAATCAAATGTTGATCATGCTCTTCCCATTGGTGAACCCTAATGTGCAATTCTAGTTCACATTTAAAATGGTGAAGAAATGTGTGAATGTATTTTTGGATATGGTGTTTGGCATATTGAACATTGTCCCCCCAAGTCCAATGTCAATACATAATGTTTTGTGAAAAAATAAAAATGGCCAGACTGCAAAGCAAAAATAATATTATTGACCAAAGTTGTTGGTGTTCTTACTCCATGTTATGATTGTTTGTGAAATCATTTCTAAATCGGTTATCAAATGGATCACAAATTCTAGTTTTGTTGTGATGACTTGGATCGTTGTGTTGGAGGTTAAGGAAAGAAGTATGTTGTGGATAAGCCCCCTCTACCTTTGGTATGGCCAATCCAAAAAGAGACCAATTTTAGTCAATATGAGGTAACAATTTTATAAGAAGTTGGTTTCTTTTGTTTGACTTTGTTAAATGTCCTTGCAATCTATTTGGCAAGGGTATATTAGTCCCTTGTCACAATCTTTGGTCATTAAGAGTTCTATCAACCCTCTCGTGTTTGTTGATCACATTTATTCCCATGTGAACAAACCTTTGGATCCAAATGCTTGGCCAAAAATTCGTAGTGATAAAACTAGTTGTTGCCCTACTATATTCAAGCTCTCCAAGGAACATGAAAACAAGTGGGAGGTCGGACATGCATTACAAGCAATAATATTTCCATTAAACAAGTTCGTCCATCAAGATATGGATTCATTTGTAACATCAAATCCAGCATGGGTAAAACAAAAGGCCTTATCAGGTGATAATTAGAGATTACCCAAGTTGTCATTGTATGGATTTTGTCATGATAATGGCAAGCTTGTTAGGAGAGCAAGGAAATGGGTGTAATGTTAGCACATTTATTACATTTTATAACATGTTATGGATTACAGCAAGTCCAAAGAGTTCATTCACTCTTCGAGTTGGAATTGGAATGAAGTCCAAAATTTGGTTAATTGTGTTAACGAGTTTTCTTGTCTAATCTAGAGTTAAATCCAATCCATCTAAACAAATTTTTGTTGTGTTCAACCTTTGGCAAATTTAGTATGAATGTAAATGGTTATTTTTTAAAGTTTTGAAAGAGAGGTTTTCCAACATGAAAAATTTATTTGATGTAAGTTTGAATTTTTAAAACAATATAAGCTTTCAAGTTGATGAAGGTGAACCATAATTTCCTTCCATTTTCAACTGCCAATATCAATTCAATGTTACCAACACCACATCCATGACAAGGTTTTTACATGTTTGTTCATCAAGGTATTATGGATGTATGTATATAGGCCACATGGCAAAAAAATTTTGTCAAAGAATATTTTGTTAGATAATATTTTTAACATATTATGTTTACATGGCAAAAAAATTAAAAATTAGATTCCTCTAAGCTCACATGCCCTTGCTCACATTCACGCTCTTGAGTTCACAATCTAGTGTTGTTGCAACCAAAGCATGTTAGTTGGAAGTTATAGAAAAAGATAGGCCTTGGTTTGAAGTTGGACATATTTATTGAAAAATTCTGGCACGATAAAAAAATCTTTGCTAATGTTAAGGATAAAAGGTTCAACTTCAATGCAATGACTAATGAACTAAAATAAATTGTGAATGGTGAATTTCTTGGTTTGGAGGAAAGTTTTCAAAAAAAGTGTTTTGGTCATGCTTTTTTCGAAGGATGTCAATATGGCACAACAAATTAAAAAAGTGTGAAGAAATTTGAAATATGTTTCCATTAAATATATAAGTAGATTTCCAAAAATGCATCACTTGGCCTAAAAAAATTGGGAAAAGAAGAAAGCAAGAATGGAACAAAGCTTGTGTTGAAGTTGAAATTTGCCCAAGAAAGTTGAATACCCCAATGAAAAGAAAGTAATGATTAAAAAAGTAATAATTTATATATATATTTCATTTAGAATTGGACAATAAACTAATATGTTTGTTCACAAGTTTGGTAACAAAATAATCATGTTTAAAGAAATATTATAATTTTGGCCAACTATTGTGCTTTATTACATTAGACAAATTGTTGTGAGAATTATTGGTTTAATGTCACCTCCTCTAATGTGGCACATCTTCTACATCTCCATAGGTGCTTTTGAGAGAGATGAAACATTTGAAGTATGAAAATGCAAAAATAAATTGTCATTCAATTTTTTTTTTTAAATTTTACTTTTTGCAATTTGAATCTTTTTGTTTGTCATAATGAGTTTGTGAGAACCAGCTAGGGATAACTGATTGTTTTCACATTTATGAGAACCAGCATTTTGAGAACTGGCCTGATAAGACAATTAAATGTTTTGATTCCCTTCCCCAAAGTTTGAATTTATTTATTTATTTCTTCTGTTACAAAGAACTAGATCCTATTAAAAATCATTTGAGAAAACCGAATGCGGCAAGTATCTTGAAAAAACAATACCCACCCAACACCGGTTATGTCATTTTGTTACGTTCATATTCCATGAGCTCCTTTTTTTGAAAACAGAAATTTAATGGCAAAACAATGCAAAATATACCGGTTCAGGCATTTCATTGGGCTCGTGACCTTAGTGAAAAGCCGACTGGCCCAACTTTGACCGCTCGCTCACTAGGAAATGCTCCGTTTGAAGTTTTCCCCGTTATTGGGGTCCTATTGTACAAAAGGGGATTTTCCGTTTAATTGATGCGCCTGTGCGCCCCTGGCCTTTTGGCTTTTCCTCCTATTGTACAAAAGGGCTTCATATATGACCCTGAAAATCCAGCAAGAGAATGGGGAACGAGAGGGAACGATCTTGGGGAAACGTAGGTGCGTCGAGGGCGCGTATAGAAGTTGAAGCCGGCTCGTTGCCGGTGCAGAAACGGCCGATGCCAATTTGTTTGAGGCGGTCTCTTCGTGTTGCATTCTGGAACCAAAATTTGCACAAGGAGAAGGTCGCTATCTGTACTGCAATCACCAAATTAGAATTGAAATTTGATCGGAACAAATCCTGCGCAGAATTCCTGGACATTTCCGACCAAATTTGGGCTCTTCCTTTGTTTTGAACTCGCTGGCGTCGTCCGAGGACGAGGAACCGGAATCTAAAATCTGATCACAAGGCTGAAACTGCGCAAAATTACTGGAGATTTATTATCTTCGTTTGTTGCAGATGAGATGTAAGAGTAAACAATAATGAGGTTAGAATCTGAAATTTCCTTGATTTTTTTCTGTAGGTTCTGTTCGTTTGGTGGAGAGCAAATTAGGCGAGGAAGCTTGAGGGAAATGAAGGAAAGGAGTGAAAACAAAGGTGGTTAAGCAGGATGTGCTTTGCTGCAATACGCTGGACTTTAAAATGTGGTTGAAAGATTTGTTGTGTGGATACAATGTTTGAACCCCCTTGATATTGTTCTTTGGACTCCCGTGTTGGAGAGTGATCAGGTGAAGTATAAGGGGTGCGAAAGATCGAATGCAAAGAAGGAGAGCATTCCCTTGAGAGAGCCTCGAATCAGAGGTTGAATTGCAAATCTCACGATACTGCGGAAATCAGGGAAGGAAGGATGGAAAACAGGTCTTTTGGAACTTGCAGTTTTCGATTGAAAAGTTAGTCATGCGAAAACTTATGCTAAAAGCCTGAGAGCTATTTTGCACTGTTGCGCAGTAGACAGATCAAGTGAAGAAAAAACTGAGAGAAAGTCCTGTGGCTGCTCGATTTGCTTCTTGCTCTGGTTCTAAAAGTGTCTCCAACGTATTTATTCTGTTACGTTTTGCCGCCATGTTTGGCCGCACGCCAAAGAAGAGTAACAGCACGAGATTCTACGAGGCTTTAGGTATCTCCGGGACTGCAACGCAGGAGGAGCTCAAGAAAGCTTACAGGAAGGCAGCCATCAAAAATCACCCTGACAAAGGAGGTGACCCGGAGAAGGTCTGCTGGCTCTATATCGTGCACCTTTCTAGCAATTGTTGTGAAGTAAGCAGAACTTTTAGGAATCAATAGATCTTCTGTATGCATCCTCATTCCTGAATACTTGCACAGCGTTATATCTTGTGATGCCTGTAAAGGAGAATGGTAGGCATGCAAAGACGTGACTCTGTACATTGTAATGCACAGCTATTTGCTTCCTCTTTATATTTTGCAGTCTGGATAGTATTCAAATTATGCTGTGGACCCTTTTGCAACCAATGATTTTTTTTGAACAATGCCTTATGCTGTGATATTCCTGAAACCATTCTCCAAATTTGTCAAAATAGATTTGCAATCCATTCCACTGCCTACATTTTAACGATGGTGAGGATATAACAACTGCACTTTAAAATCTCTTTGCAATTGCTGGTTTGCTATCACCTTTGTATCTTGTCAATTTGATTAATGTCAAGCTAAGACATTATGTCATTTTGACAGTAGTTGACCTTAGCAAATGCTGTCTTGATGCAGTTCAAAGAAATCTCTCAGGCTTATGAAGTATTGAGTGACCCTGAGAAACGAGAAGTGTATGATCAGTATGGAGAAGATGCTCTCAAGGAGGGAATGGGTGGAGGGGGTGCCACCCACAATCCATTTGACATTTTTGAATCATTCTTTGCAAGTGGTGGTGGTTCACCTTTTGGAGGTACACAATACTCTCTTGCAATTTCTTCTGTTGTCTTCTGAGTCTAATTTAATTTGAAAAAAGATAGATCTTAGAAAGTCCAACTATGTAGCTCTTGTGCAGGAGCAGAGTACTGCACACTGATGTTGCACATTTTACCTTTGCAGGTGGAGGTGGCAGAGGGGGCCGCAAGCAGAGAAGGGGAGAGGATGTTGTCCATCCCTTAAAGGCTTCACTCGAAGACTTGTACAATGGAACATCAAAGAAGTTGTCTTTAGCAAGGAATGTGCTGTGTTCAAAGTGCAAGGGGTGAGTGAGGCTTCACTCATCTGATTGTAACGGCCATTTCTGATTTTCTGGCTCTAACCACATTTGCCAATTTGCAGCGTCACTCTCTTTGGCTGGTTCAATTGTCACATGACTGGGACTTTATCAGGATTTTTTTACCATTGAATGCCTCTCTTTGAGCTGAGCACTACTTCATCACCTGAAGTGTCTAAATTCTTGCAGCAAGGGATCAAAGACTGGGGCATCTGGCCGCTGTTCTGGATGTCAAGGTTCTGGCATGAAAGTTTCAATTCGTCAGCTTGGTCCAAACATGATACAGCAAATGCAACATGTTTGCCCTGATTGTAAAGGATCAGGTTTGTATCCATTATGCCTGTTTAATTCTCCTCTTCCACAAATGTATTTTTTGACTTTTCTTAGTTGATGATCCCCCTCAATGGATCTCACAGTAAACTCAATGATTTTGCTCTCATCACTTCTACAGGAGAGATAATTAGTGAAAAAGACAAATGTGGACAGTGCAAGGGGCAAAAGGTTGTCCAAGACAAGAAGCTGTTGGAAGTTCATGTGGAGAAGGGAATGCAACATGCACAGAAGATCACCTTCCCAGGAGAAGCTGATGAGGCGGTAACACATCACTTTTGTCCATTGTCTTGAATTCATCCAGTATGTTCCCTCCTGAAGAGTTTGGTTAGTTTTCACATACCCTAGGAGGATATTTGGTGCTGGGTATTACACATAGCAGTATGTACTTTGAAACTGTTTCTTCTGTTGGTTTTGGATTTCCTTGGTTTAACTCCCTAATCTACAATGGTGACTGTGTAACTGCAGCCAGACACACAAACAGGTGATATAATATTTGTTCTGCAACAGAAGGAGCATCCAAAGTTCAAGAGGAAAGGTGATGATTTGTTTGTGGAGCACATTTTGACTCTGACTGAAGCATTGTGCGGTGTCCGCTTCTCCCTGTCACATTTGGATGGTAGACAGCTTCTCATCAAGACAGGCCCTGGGGAGATAATTAAGCCAGGTTTGCATTACACTTCGTCATCCCTGGAGTTTTGGTTCACCTGTTGCAAGAGTAGATACTCCCTTGGACTAGCCATTGAGTTGCTAGCTAGTAGGGGGTTGGCAAATGATAGCTTTACCACTCAAAATGGCACATCACTTTTTGATCACACAGATTCTCAAGGCATTGGTGGACAGCCAGTCAATCTTTTGTAATACCTGTTAGTCTGCTGAGTGGAGATATTGGCCCAATAACTGACCTTTTGAATTGCAAGACCAATGACAACCAGATTTAACTTCTCAGAATCCAGTTGGAGAATGAGAAATTCTTCCTTGCTAAAGTCCCAGGATTTTGCAGGTTCAGAAGATGTGACCTTGAGCGGTGAGAAGCAGAAGTATTCCAGCTTGGGAGTTTCTGGCCACAACATGTCATTACTATTCCTTCATTGCAATACTCTAAGTTAAGGATTGTTGGTTCATTTCTTTTAAAGACAGCTCTGAAGTTTTGTGTCTTCTGCTTGTTCAGGTCAGTACAAAGCCATCAACGATGAAGGTATGCCACACTATCAGCGTCCATTCATGAAGGGTAGGTTATACATCCACTTTTCTGTTGATTTTCCAGATCCTGGGTCACTCACTTCTGACCAATACAAAGCCATTGAAGATATCCTCCCTCGAAGAACAACAATCGAAATGACAGCAATGGAGTTGGATGAGTGTGAGGAGACTACTTTGGTAGATGTCAACATTGATGATGAGATGCAAAGGAAGCAACAACAGCAGCAAGAAGCTTATGAGGAGGATGAAGAAACTACTGGACCTCGTGCCCAGTGTGCTCAACAGTAGCTACCGGTCACAAAATCCTCAAGCATTCCACGAGTTATTCAATTCTGTACTCTTTCTACCCCATCTAACCGCCAATTGAGGTTAAGAAATTTCCGTAATGCAGAAACATGACAGATTCATAACTTAACAAGGAAAAAGAATTGCTAATGGTTCTCACCTAGGCCCTGTGGTAGTAAAATCCATTCAAGTTCTCAACATCAAACATAGCAGTCTTGGAATTGACTACTGTTCACAAAAAAGCCAAATGGTAACAATTGTCCAAAAGCAAACTTCACCATCTTCAATAACATGTCTATACCCAGAAGCAAGCAATGATTTCCTTTGTATGTCCCTCCCTGCTGCAATGGCTTCAATGGTATTTAGATATTGTTGAAGGTGGTATCATAGTTAAAATTGTTTTGTTGCCACTTTTTGCATGTTTACATTCTAGTAGCAAAATGTCCTTGAAGAAAAAACTTCACAAAATCCAGAAGTCACTCTTCTCTTCGCAAACAAGATCCAAGAATACTGTGATGTGAGCAACACCCTGATTTGAAAACAAACTGTCAATTGAATGCAAATGTTGAAACACCAGTGGGTCAGTATTCCACTTCTTTCCAGTTGGTATTTCTATTCCACAAAAGATCAACGTTCACCACCAGTAACTATGTAACATTATACCAAAGCCTACAAATAATAGAAAATAATACATTTTTTTTAGGTCATTGAAATGGGCAAAATATGCATGAATAGTTAAATGGTCCTATACACTTTCAAGTCAGAACCATATTATTTGGTCAATTTGAACTCAGACTAAATAAGTGAAAGCAAGTAATTTCAATATATGCTCCTGGTTGCTTGCAACTTCGACTTGATAATAATCATTGATCAAATAATCATCACCTCCTTCAAATTCATTCAATAGATCAAATAATGTTGAAGCTCAGGGAAACCAAGATTATTGCAACCACTTCATTTTGAAATTTCATCTTCTGCAAACCAATTCACTTCCTTTGGGACCAAAAAATCCACATGCTCATGCAAATACTTCATCTTGAAATTTTCATTGTGTGCAAATCAGTTACAATTCCCTTGTGACCAAATGTTCTCCACACTCTACTATTATTGGGTGCATTGTTCATGTGGCTTCATAAGCTTCCTCCTATTGTTGTTTCCTTCTCATCTCATTTTGAATGTTGACATCAAGAGAAGTAAACTCATGTAATATGTACCTAAATATATACATATTGTACAAAAGGATGCAATACAAGAATGGATGAATGTGACATTGATCCATTTGGATGTCATCCATCCGTTCATCAATATCATGCATCCATGGAAAAGTCATGGATGAGTTATATCCAACCAAAGGAATGCAAAGAAGATGAATGCATGAACATGAAAAAATTAGGAAAAATTATAACAAAAGGAATCATTGTTTTTCCGAGAATTGTGATCCATTTAGTGTCACATCTATCCATCTTGATTGAACCTTGAAAAACCTTTTCACAAACTAAATTGCTAACATAAAAAAAAGTTTGGGGCAATGATGCATTACTAGATATTCTATAAGCATAATCTTTATTCATGGATGGATATAAGATGAATTGCTAGAATTAAAAAAGGGACCAGAACAAAAAAAAATTCATACTTCCTCCCTCCCCTCTAAATTGTTGTAGAAAAGCACATAATTAAAGGCATATGATTGCAAACAACCTTATCTTAAATTCAATATTTTATATTTTTTGAAATAATGCCTTTGAAAAGACCCAACATGTTTCGAAAACACATATATTATATTGGTAGCATTGCCCCTACGGTGGAACTTTTTTTTAAAGTTGAAATTAAGATTTATGTTCAATTGGACATCATTAATATATCAAAGCTTTCTTCTTTCCACATATCCAAAATATGTTATGTTTCCATTTTGATAAGATGTCCTTTGGCTTTATCCTTTGTTAAGGTTGTAGAATGATTGCAATGTAATAAGTTATTGTGTACTATAGGTCTACTATGGTAATTACAATGTAGCTATCATGTGAGTATGAACTATGAGCTTGCAATGAACATGAACAATAAGCATGTGAACTTCATTATTGTGAGCACAACAATATCTTTTTGGAATATTCTTACCACAAATACAAAATATTTTGTTTACATGACAAAATATTTCCATCTACATCAATGGAATATTTTAGTTGCAAAAACAATATTATCATGATTTAGTTGCAACTCTAAGTTGGGAAATGAGTGAAAATTTAAAACTCCCCACAAGACATGCCATGTCATAATACACAATACAAGTGTAGTTTTATCAAGACTAAAATGCTTGGAATTATCCATCCTCGACATAAGCATTGCTATATTGATCTCTAAAGAAACCCTAAACTATGAATAGTTTTTTTGTTAACCATTAGGGGCTTTTTCAATCCTAAATGTGCTTAGAGGTATTGAAAGATGAAGGCTTGTTGGTAAATACAAAATTCCTAATCTTATATTTTGATCTAAATCTAGATTGAAACATATCAGAAAATTAATACTAATAAATTATGTTCATTCAAATCAACTCATATCTAGTTTCAAAGTTAAAATCCAATAATGAAAGTACAAAAAAATCATCAAAACAACAAATCTGGCTATGGAATTGAAGTTTTTCCAAAAAACAAAGTGTTCTTGTTTCATATTTCATCAAAACTCCATGTTTTACAATTCCACCTTCTCTTCCTCTTCTCAAAAGATATTCATTAAAGAAAAAATAGTCTTGTGTTTTATTCAAATTCAAACGGTGACAAAAACTATGTAATATAACTAGTAATTCTTAAAATAGTAACTAGGTAAGTAGAAATATAGTAACTAACCATTACCATGTGTAATTACTCCCCTAACATTACCCCACCCATACTTTGAATAATGTCCCGAAATTTTGGAGCAAAATATGTTTAAAAAGCTAAATTTGATGTTATTTATGATCTTATGAATTAGAAATTTGGTGTTGATCTTGCTATACTACAATTTGAACTATTTATACTATAGTCTGATTTGTCTATGACTGTTGTACTTCAGATTGAACCAATGTCTGATTCTCTAGTGTATATAAAATTTGTTGTTGCTCTTCTTATGCCTTTGTTGACAATTGTGTAGTTGGCTGAAAACGTGTTGTTGTTTGCACCTTTGACTACAAGTTTGATGTCACTTGTAATTCACTATGACTACAAATATGATGTAATCTAAGTCTACTGCTATTGTTGTAGCTCTGATGCAACTTGTAGCTATTTGTTGTGATTATAGATTTAATGTAATTTGAGTTTGTTCCTATTATTACAGATTTAATGTAATATAAGTTTGCTCATGTTATTACAACTTTGATGTAAGTTCAACCTAATCCTTGTGGACCTCTTGAGTTTTATGTTCTTCAGTTTGTATCTCCTCCCCTATTTCTGTGATTATAGATGCATGCTCCTAAGAACTAACCTCATGTAAAACAAATTTTATTGATATTAGAGTATGTTTTAATACACATGTCATACTACTAGCCTCCTTTTGAGGGCTATCCTTCCCTCCTCTAAGGTCTTTAGGGTCCTCCTCTTTTGTTCTTATATGTGATGGTCATACACCATTAGTATTTCCTTTGTCTTCTTCCCATCTAAGGTTTTTGGTTCTAGAAAAATGACTAAAGGTTCATATTGAAATGATGGTATGACCATTTCCATCTAAAATATCCTATGCATGTATAACTTTTCATTTCTCTCATACCTTCTACAAACCTTTCCACCAGAAATCTACACCTTTTCCTCCATTGATAATGCCTTGAGTTTTACCTTAAACAAAGTATGTTGCTTCTTGAATTCATTATTTCCACTCAAAACACTGTCATAATTGAACGGCTTGACTCCCTAGGCCTCCTTTAGAAGTTTCTATAACTTTTCATTAAAAGCCATGTGCCTTTGCAAATTTTTGTCCATTTTTGCCTATCTTTGGTCAAATTACCTTTGTATCTCATTCTTGACTTGATATACATTACTAATGTTTGCTTTGAGCTCCTCTAACTCCTTCTACTACTTCAAGAGAATTTTTTCCATATTCATGTAATCTCTTTGAAGTTTATTATACTCCACATTCAAAGCATCTTTCTTTGTCTTCAACTTCCAATAATTGGCATTTATTTGTTTCATAATTTCTTGTAAAAAATCCTTTCTACTATGATGTTTTCTAGATCCTTGTTGTGCTTCTCCATGTTATTAATCTTTTGTCGAATTTTTTGTAGTTCTACTAATACCTCATTATTCTCATTCTTCCTAACTTGTAACTTTGCTTCGAATTTCTACCCTTTCTTGAAAGCCCCCCTACAAATCATAAATAAATTTATCCTTCTCCTCTATAACCTATTTATTACTAATTTTCATATTAGAAAATCTAATTAGAATATTGGTCATTTGTACACTATACTATGTTGCCTGTTGAAACATACTAGCAGTTATCTTATGTTCATCCAAGTTTGCTTCTAACCCTTGCATAAACCCTAGTGTATGAAACCTAGGAATTTGTCTTCTTGAATTTATACTTGAAGAACCTAAACTTCTATGTACAATCCAAATTTCTCCAAACATATTTGTTCATGTTGCAAAACTTGGTCTTGAAAGTAGCATACCTTCATTATTATATGGTATTGGAACAAATTGTTGTACTTATAGTGGATCTAGGTTTAGGTCATGTATCTACTCTTTTCCTATATGTTGGGCTTCTGATTTTGGCTCCTTCTTGGGCCATCTTTGGTGTTTTCACCCATCTAATCTTTGCATTTGCTTGGGGGAGATATGTGGTCTTGGATTAGACTTAGGAGATATTAAATTATCCTCTTGTTTTTAATGTTGTTATTGTTATTTCCTCATGAATTTTGTTGCTTGTTGAGGATTTAAATTGCCCCTCATTGTAGTATCCTTTTGTCTTCTCTACCTCTTCAATAGAATTTCCTCATCATCATCATTAGAATGGGACATCAAAATTGTTATTTTGGTTGTCCTTGTCTTTGGCTCTTTATCTTTTTTAGGAGAAAAATGTGCAAGGTTTAGAGCTCTTTTGTTTTTTATAAACCTCTCATTCAAAGTTTCCTTCCTCCTTTTGTATTCTTATGCTTGCTATATTTGCTTCTTATCCTATGGTTCTGCTCCTTGAAATGGAAATCATTTTTGAAACAAAACTTCTAAGATAACAACATAATGGCATACATCCTTTTTTGGCTTTCTTTTGGTTGTTCCCTTGTGAGGCATTCTTGCACACCTTCAACATGAAGATATGCACTCACAAAACCCGCTTGGAAGTGGAACTATTATGTAGTTGTAGTCTAACAAGTAAAGTGGTTCAATGTAATGCAATGAAGTTCATTAAGAATCTAATGCATTGTGTCCACTTGGAAGATACAAGACATTGTGGGAAAATCGTAACTCACCATGATAGAATGTGAAGGGGCATTATGTTGATGTTCATTCAATGTCACACTTGATGGTTGAACCCCTCTTCTTCCATTCGTCATAACATCTACATACAACCTCCTAATCTAACATGCATTGGATTTTTGAAAAGTTAATCTAAAAGGAACCATGTTACAAAATCTTATAAGTTTTTATTTTTTTGATCAAGAGTTAAGCCTTGGGACTAAGAATCACTTTGCTTAGATTGAGGGAAAAAAAATAGACAATTCAACCCCCTCTACTTATAGCAAGTGTAGCTCCCTTACAACCAAACCAATGATGCTGAAATTTGGAGAGAACCTTCTACACCTCCTAAACAAGAACTGTTTTAAGTTTGACACAAATCTAACAGTGTATTTGGGAAGAACAACTATTTGAAATAAAACTCCAGAGGCTTTGTCATGGAAATCCTTCCATGAACTCCACTACAACACCTTTCGCTTCCGGCAAGTGTAGCTCCCTTACAACCAAACCGATGATGCTGAAATTTGGAGAGAACCTTCTACACCTCCTAAACAAGAACTATTTTAAGTTTGACACAAATCCAATAGTGGATTTGGGAGGAACAACTATTTGAAATAAAACTCCAGAGGCTTTGTCATGGAAATCCTTCCATGTTTAATTCATGCACACATCTCTCTCATGAACAACACCTTTCCACACATAAAAACTATATTTTTTTTTCCACACATTCCTTCTCTTCTTTTTTCCTTTCCCCAACCCAAGAGACTCCCCTCTTGTTCCTTGGTAAGCCTCCATGACCTTTCCTTGAACTTGTTCCCCTTGCCCAATGGAAGCTTCGAAATCTTCCCCTCCAATCAATGGCCTCCTCATCCTTCAAGAACCAACAAAAATTGAGAATGATTTGCCCTCCAATTGATTTTAGGATGAGAATTCTTGGGCCCAATGAAACACAAAAAAATATTCCATCCTCCAATCAAATAACATGACAATCCTCATGATTAATGGGATTGGAGGACTCATCCTTTCCCTTATCTTAGATATCTTGATGAGGTTCTTGAGCTTGATCTTTATCCTTTCTGTTCGTTGACCCTCACATCCTACTTCTTCATCCTAATTATTTTTGAGTTTTTAATTAACTAAATCAATTCAATGGTTGAAGTAACATCCCCACATACCATTTACTCTTTTGATATCCCTTACTTATTTTTAAAAAAAAATTCCATGCACTAATTAACTATGTAATACACAGTAAATTGGAATTAAAATTTGCATAACAAAAACCCCCACATACTTCTAGATCCACCGTCGAAATTAAGGTTCAATGAATCCATTAGATCTAGGATGTTCGAGTTTTCATGAGGTTCCGCCGTCACTCCCACACCTTACACCTACCTTAATTTGTTAAATAAAAAACCCTCGACCTCTTCTAAACACAAGTACCACATTGTTTTTGCTACCATTTTAGTTTTTATTGATGCAGGTGAGAATTTAATCATGGTGGATGATGTCGCTACGCCCTCGAATCCTCTAGTTCCACTAGTAGAAAAGGAAGAGCTTGAAGAAGCACTACTTGATGTGAATGTTTCTCAACGTTCGCGTGAAAAAGAACCGTCCAGAAGAGTGATGCGCACTCAAATCGATTGTTCGGCATGGGATCGTCGATTGTTTCCTAACCCGCATGCCTTAACAATCTATTTAGAATTTGTCCCTGCTTGTGGAGCTGCATCAAAAAGGTTTGAAGAATGTCAATGTGAAGACGACGATGTTCGTCTTCATTGTCGAACTTGGGTTCCTGATGATGGCCATTATCGTTGGCTATGAAGCCCAATCAACCCCCTTTCCATGGAGCATCGAACCGAATACCTAACTTGCACCATTCGTCGCATTTTGGAGTTTTTGCAATTGTGATCTATCCCTTTAAAATTGTTTACTAAGTTATAATTCACCAGAGGCCACTAAGGTGGAAATGTTAATACTTAAGTTTGATTTTGATTCTATTTAAGAGTCTGATAGAAATGAAGATTAAATAAAGATGTATTAGGACTACATCCTAAAAATCATTCAAGTACATCATTCGTGCTTGAAGATTATTTTACAGACTAACTTAATATTGTCATGGCGAAATGTTATTGTTAATTATGGGCTTGTATTCCTAATATATCAGTAAAATCCCATTTAATTCTACATCCCCTTTCACCTCTTTATAACATAAAAGGATAATGTACTTAAAAAAGTTTACTAGGTCCTAAAATTAACTAAGCCTTACATCAATTTAAATAAAAGAATCTTCTACGCTGAAATATCCAAAGGCTAATTCAACTCTTAATAATTATTACTTGGAGGTTTATTAGGATTCAAATCATTAACACTAAGGAAAACTATGGAACTAAAGCTTAACAATTTGTGGTATTATAATCCATGATTCACATCCCTTAATCATGCTCTTTTGACACTTTTCCCATTTGATCAACTCTTTCACCAATTGAGAATACATGATTACAACTTGATTAATAGATTCTCCACGATCTGCTTTGGAGACCATCATGGCAAAATTATTACTAAATATTGCACCTTATCTTTTTGATAAATAATGGGAAAATTTGTAATAATTTTTATTAACATACTTTAACCTCATCTTCCTTACAACCCACCCTTCATTGGTGTTGTAAGTATTTAGGACTCTATCAGCTATGTTTGCTAATGTTACTTCAGCATTTGACATCTCTGCATGGTCCGCCTTTGTCTCTCTTCTATGGTAGATTTTTAAAATCTCTACCAACATATGTTTATTTATAATTATCTTCTATTCTCCCAACATGACCTTGATTTGTTATGTTCAAATCCAACTTCCAGTTGTTCAAAAATTTAACCAGAATGATGTGATGGGGCGTCTTCCATTTAACCTCAAACAAACTTGCCAATCCAACTTTATTCGTCTAGGTTCTTTCTTCATCTCCAAAGCTTCTCCAAAGTAAGTATTCTTCATATTGTTATTATAACTTTGTTTTATAAGAGTAAAAATGTACCTAACCTCATCATCTTAGTGAGTTTACACCTTCCCACGCAGAGTTACAACCATTGCTTATTGATTTGTTTCCTTTGTGTGCTTCTTGTTTGGAATGTGGACCTTCTTTGGAGTTTGATCTTGGGTAAGCTCCTTTTGATGTAATGGCACTTATTGATCTTATTGCAAATTTTGCTTTTGCTTCTCTTCTTCAGAGTTAGAAATGGAAATGGAAATCGACTTGCTCACTTGGACATTCCTTTCTTCTAGGCTTTTTAAAATTATATCTCTTCAAAGTTTCCTTGCAATCTTTTTTTTTTCCTTAATTGCTTCAAAAGCTTTTTCAAACTTGGATATTGGAGAAGATTTCTAGTAAGAGGAACAATAAATAGGAGAAGGAAATGGTAAATCCTTTTCTAGAGACCTAGACTGTAATGGCAACTATCGCAACCCCACTTTGGCCAAGTGTGGGGGTGAAGCCCGACACTCCCAAAGTTGGGGACTTGGAGTCCTTCGGGACTCCCGAATGTTTAGAGTTCAACAGCAAGGCCCAAAACACCTTGCATTGAGGTGTTCTTTGTGCCATTGGAAAGTTCCTGAAGCGTAGATATTGAAAATGACCTCGCATTGGCCATTTGGACATCTGTCGCCCAAGTTATGGGCAAAAGAAGGGTCGGGAGTCAAACTGGCAATTTGACTCCCGACCACTAAAAGTCGGGAATCGACCTCTTTCCGACCTCCGAATTAAGAGTGCGACATGGCGGTGGAAAGATCTCGACGAGGGCTACAACTTTGGT
>Ga0116228_10000365_pt1 | contig 33687 bp, 27 predicted proteins | sample S1TSphfallax_2_FD_89694 | JGI IMG/M metagenome (GOLD analysis project Ga0116228, IMG submission 89694) | Host-associated microbial communities from peat moss isolated from Minnesota, USA - S1T2_Fc - Sphagnum fallax MG | ecosystem: Host-associated > Plants > Peat moss > Unclassified | place... | reverse complement strand
TGGTCACGCAGACCGGGTATCAACCCGGCACCTTCAATGCCTTCGCAAGCAGGCCCTCGTTGAACAACGCCGTCAATCAAGCGACGCTGACGGCATACACGGCTGGGGTCAAGTCGCACATGGGCGACCTGGGGCTCACGCTCAACGACGAGTTCTTCTACTACGATTACCGTGGGCTGTTCGCATCCGCCTACAACACCGTTGTCAATTCCGATCAGACCTTCAACGCGCAGAAAACGGAGATCTACGGCAATCAGTGGGACCTCATCTACAAGCCCGCCGGCAGCGATCAGTTGAATGCGTCGGTCGGCTATCTGCATGCGCGCAACGTGCAGTTCACGCTGCCCGATGGCGGCAACTTCGATGGCTACCAGCTCCAATATGCGCCCGACTGGACGCTGAGCGCGGGTTACCACCACGACTTTGTGCAAAGCGCCGGCTTTTGGCGCTTGGCGGCGAACACCCGCTACGAGGATTCGTTCTACGCCGACTTCAGCCACACCCCCGGAGGGCGTCAGGCGCCGTATATGAAGACCGACGCCTCGCTCACCTACACGGCCATGCGCGGCGGCTGGACTGTCGGTGCGGGGGTGAAGAACGTGAGCAACGTGGCAGTGATCGCCGCAACAGCCGGAGGCAGCAACATACCCGCCCTGGCGCAGGGGGCCACCGCGTTTCTCGAGCCGCCCCGGACCTTCGACCTGCGCATCACCTGGACTCGATAGTGCCATGGGTCTGATCGAGATCGCACTTTTCGCAGTGGCCGCAGCGCTGCTGATCTGCGCATGGATTCCGCGCTTCCGCGCCTATCGAGCTTTGTTTCTTGGCGCGTTCGTGCTGATCCTCAGCACGGCATTGTTCCGGCGACGCGACGCTGTGAACAGTCTCGGACCTACCGTCATGGCCACCCGCGTGGGACTTCCCGTGGAGCTGTTTGGGATCGCATGGTGGATTCTCGGTGCCTGGTTGGTACGCAGGCTTCTCACCTTGGTGCTGCGACGGACGCTCTTTCCCAACGACAACCAACCGCATGCCCGGCGACTGTTCGCCGATCTCGCCTCGGTGCTGGTCTATGTGGTCGCCTTCGTAGGCATCATGGACACCGTGCTCAGGGAGCCGGTATCCACCGTGCTTGCAACCTCGGGTGTGCTCGCGATCGTGCTTGGACTCGCGCTGCAAAATACACTCGCCGACGTGTTCTCCGGGCTCGCCATCAACATCGAACAACCTTTTGGCGCCGGCGACTGGATCACGCTGGCCGATCACGTCGAGGGCCAAGTCATCGAGATCAACTGGCGCGCCACACGCATGCGCACCGAAGCGAACGACCTTGTCGTGATCCCCAATAGTCTCATTGCCAAAGCCATCGTAACTAATCATCGGCGCCTGAATGCCGCGCGGCTCTGCACGTTACGGCTCAAGATCGATCAGGCGATCTCGCCGCGGCACATTATCGAGCTGTTACAGGCGGCGACGGCCGGCTGTCCCGGCGTCGCGCGCGGCACCACGCCGACGGTGAGCGCATGCGCCTTCGTCGAGGCGCTCATCGCCTACGAAATCTATTACGGCGTGGATGATTTTGAATCGGCCGCCGACATCCAGTCCGCGCTCATCCAACGTGTGACCCAGGGATTGCACGTCGCGGGGATCTCGATTGGTTCGGCCATCATCGACATTCGACTGGCCGCGCGCACACACCCGATCGCACAGTCGCCGACACTGCTCTAGGGTTTCGGGTGGGCATCTCAGGCCCAATTGTGGATGGCGCGGTAAATAAAGGCGGCGCCGATCCCGAGCAACAAGACGGTGGTGACGTAGTGGATCGCGCGCATCGGAAGCCGGCCCGCAAACGCATTACCGAGAAAGATCACCGGCGCATTGGCTGCGAGCATTCCACAGGTCGTGCCGGCGACGACGGCGGGAAGATTTGAATATCCGGCGGCGAGCGCGACCGTTGCGATCTGGGTTTTGTCGCCGATCTCGGCGATGAAGAATGCAACGAGGGTCGTGAGAAAAATGCCCCGCTGAGTCCGCTTGCCGTCATTTTCATCGAGCTCATCCGGTTTGAGCATCCACAATGACATGCCGATCATGCTGATGCCGACCGCGGCATCGAGAATGGCGGGTTTCAACTGATGACCGATCAGGACACCGACGACTCCCGCCAACCCGTGATTGGCCAGCGTCGCGACGAACACGCCGGCGAGGATGGGCCAGGGTCGTCGAAACCGCGTTGCCAGCAACAAGGACAAGAGTTGCGTGCGGTCGCCCATTTCGGCCAGCGCCACGGTCGACAGCGAAATCAGGAACGCTTCCATTGCGAGGTGCTCCTAGCGGGTGAGCGTCGGCATCAGCCCGAGGTTGATGATCCAGAGCAACGAGTCCGCTCAGTCGCTGGTCGAGCGCTTGTCCTCTGTGTTGGTATCAAAGTCGCTTGCATCGTGCCGTTCGTGGAGTTGACTCGAAGGCTCGCCAAAAACGCGGTTGACCATGCGGCCTCGGCGCACCGCCGGACGCGCGCCGACCAGGTCGGTCCAGCGGCGAACATTGGCGTAGTCTTGGACCTGCAAGAACTCCCCCGCCTCGTAGAGCTGGCCGTTGACGAGCGCGCCATACCAGGGCCAGACCGCCATGTCGGCGATCGAGTAAGTGCTGCCCGCCAGATAGGTGTTGTCCGCCAGATGTCGGTCGAGGACGTCCAGCTGCCGCTTGACTTCCATGGCGAATCGATCGATCGCATATTCAATTTTCGTGGGCGCATAGGCATAAAAATGGCCGAGGCCACCCCCCAGGTAGGGTGCGCTGCCGACCTGCCAGAAAAGCCAGGACAGGCATTGCGCCCTTGCGTCGTGATCGATCGGCAGAAACTCGCCGAACTTTTCCGCAAGATACAAAAGTATCGCACCCGACTCGAATATCCGCACCGGCTTTGGGCCGCTCCTGTCGAGGAGTGCGGGGATTTTGGAGTTGGGATTGACCGCGACGAAACCACTGCTGAATTGATCGCCCTGGTTGATTCGGATCAACCACGCATCGTATTCGGCGTCGTCAATCCCCAGTCCCAGGAGTTCCTCCAACATCACGGTCACCTTCACGCCGTTCGGCGTGGCCAGTGAGTAAAGTTGCAGCGGATGGCGGCCGACGGGCAATTCTTTTTCATGTGTCGCGCCGGCAATCGGCCGATTGATACTGGCGAAACGACCGCCGTTCTCCCTGTTCCAGATCCAGATTTTCGGCGGAACGTAGGCGGGGACTTCGCTCATGGGCTTCTCTCCAGTAACAGAGAGCCCGATTATAGTCGGTCGGGAGCGTCAGACCTCAAGGGACTTGGGTTCGCGATCGAGCGACCCCTAGCTCGGAGACCCACGTCACAATTCGAGTGATCGCTGCGGCGGATGCTGCGTGGAACCCGTCTCTTTAGCCGATAATCGCCGGCTGGGAAGGGGCTATTCCCTATCCCCTCCCAGGAGCGTGCGAGTCGCAGATGGACCAGCAGATGACGGATAATCGCCCGCCGCGGTCTGCGGGTTATCGCTGGTCCCATGCGCGGCTCCGCAGGCAGGCAGCGCGCGAGTCGCTGGGCGTCTCCCTGGCCGCCTTGCTCGTCGTCGGCGCCGCCATTTTCGGACTGTGGGCAACTTCCACCCATTCCATCCAGGAGAACTACCGTCACTATCTGATTGGTTTGGCCGAAGTGGCCGCCACCCTCGTCGACCCCGTCCTGCAGGATGAAATTCGTCGTCCCGAACAGCGCAACGATGCCGACTATCTGCGGGCGATCGGGCCACTGCGTCGCATGCGCAAGGCGGTGCCGGATATCAACTACATATTCACCGTCATTCGCGACGGGTCGCAGATTCGCTTCGTCCTCGATTCCGGCGAGCCGGCCGGGACCAACGGCCAAACCGTCGATGATCAGGCGGGAGTCCTCGAAATATACGAGGGACCGCACCCCGCGCTATGGGAGGCGCTGGGTACGGAAGGTCATCCGGGCCATGCCGCCGCGAATCAAGAGCCGGTACGGGACAAATGGGATACGTTCATGACGGGCGCGGCGCCGCTGCGGGCGGCCTCGGGGCAGCAGATCGGCGCGGTGGGTGTGGACGTGAATGCCAGCGTCTATGTGGCGCGTCTCGAGGTTGCCCGCAATTGGGCGCTGTTCGGTCTCATTCCAGCGGGCTTGCTCATTGCCGTGCTGGGGGTCGCGTTCTACCGCATCCGCCTGCGCGGTCTCACCGACGCGCAAGCCGCGATCGACAGCGCCCGGGCCGCCGGCGACACCGCCAAGTGTCTGGCTGCCGAGCGTGAGCGCTTGAGCGCGGTGATCCAAGGCACGGACGTGGGCATTTGGGATTGGGATTTGGGTCAGGACCTGCGGGTCGTCGACGCCCATTGGGCGAAGATGATCGGCTGTGCGGAGGACGAACTGTCGCCGCTCACCGCCGAGAAGTGGCAGAGCCTCGTGCATGTTGAAGATTTGCCGGGCCTCGAGCAGGCGTTCGCCGCGAGCCTCGACGCCCGCGAAGCGATCTTCGTGCACGAATTTCGTCTGCGACATGCGATGGGCAGGTGGGTGTGGATCCTGGCGCACGGCAAGGTGATGGAGCGTGATGAACAGGGGCGGGCACTGCGGATGGCGGGGATCCACCTGGATGTATCTTCGCGCAAGGCGTTCGAAGTGTCGCTGAAGGAGAGCGAAAATCGGTTCCGGTCGTTGTTCGAGCTCTCGCCCGTGGGCATCGCGCTGACGGACCTCGAAACAGGGCGATTCCTGCAGCTGAATGATGCGATGGTCGCGCCGACGGGGTATACCCGGGAAGAACTGCTGCGGATGACGTTTTGGGACATCACGCCCGATAACGATTCGCGGGATGATTCCATTCAGACCGCGACCTTGGCGCGCACGGATCGCTATGGTCCCTACGAACGGCTGTACCAGCGCAAAGATGGCAGCACTTACTCCGTGCTGCACTCCGGCATCCGCATGATCGATGGGTCCGGCCGCGCCGTCATCTGGTCCATCGTCCAGGATATCTCACAGCGCAAGGCCATGGAGCTGGAGTTGGCCGAAGCTGCGCGGCGCGACAAACTGACGGGTCTCGCGAATCGCGCGCTGTTCATGGAACGCTTGCAAAAAGCGGTGCAACGCGTGCGCGCGGGCGTGCAGCCGTTGTTCGTCGTCTTCTTCCTCGACTTCGACCGCTTCAAGCTCATCAACGACACGCTCGGGCATTCGGCCGGGGATGAGCTTCTGCGCCAGATCGCCGGGCGCCTGCGCGATACGCTGCGGACGGCGGATCTGGTCGGGCCCGACGTCACCGGCAACGTGATTGCCCGCTTCGGCGGGGACGAGTTCCTGCTGCTCATCAATGATCTGACCAACCCCGCGGATGCAAAAGCGGTCGCCGAGCGGCTGCTCGATGCGTTGGCGCCCGGGTATTCCATCTTCGGCACCGAACTACGGTCGACCGCGAGTGTCGGCATCGTCACCAGCGACGACAGTTCGGCAAGCGCCGAGGACATCCTGCGCAACGCCGACGTCGCGATGTACGAGGCCAAACGCGCCGGCCGCGCCTGCTCGGTGATCTTCAATGAGGCGATGCACACCCGCCTTGCGCGTCATGTCGCCATCGAGGCGAATCTGCACAAGGCGGTCGGCTCCGATGAACTCAGTGTCCTCTATCAACCCATCGTCGACATCAAGACGGGCGGGCTGGTGTCCGCGGAGGCGTTGCTGCGCTGGCAGCATCCCCAGCTCGGGCACATTTCACCGGCCGAGTTCATCCCGATCGCCGAGGACTCGGGGCTGATCGTCACGCTGGGCCATTGGGTGCTCGGCGAAGCCTGCAAGGCATTCGCGACATGGCGCCAGACCGATCCGCAACGCGCTCCACGGCGGGTGAGCGTCAACATATCGCGGGCTGAGTTGGCGCTCGGCAGTCAACTGATCGAGAGAACGCTCATCATCCTCGAGAGCAGTGGGCTGTCGCCGGACTGTCTGCAGTTGGAGGTCACGGAACGCGAGGTCATGCGCAATCCCGAAACTGCCCTGGCGGTGATGCGCGAGTTGCGTCGCATCGGCATTCATCTGGCGATGGATGATTTCGGCACGGGAACCTCGTCGCTGCGATTCCTGCAGGCATACCCGTTCGACATCATCAAAATCGATCGTTCCTTCGTGAAGGACCTAACCTACGGCCCCGATATGTTGGCCGTCATTCATGCAACCGTGAGTTTGATCGAGAACCTGGGGATGGTGAGCCTGGCGGAGGGGGTCGAAGACGCATCGCAGTTGGCCGTTCTCGATTCGATGGGGTGCCGCTATGCCCAGGGTCATTTTTTCAGCAAACCGGTGACGGCCGACCGGTTGCTGGAATCCGTACGACCCACCCTTCAGTGTGTTCGGCCGTAGAAGCCCAGACGCTCCGCGGCGCTGAAGCTGACGCCCGGCCGATCATAGTAGGAGAACACCGCGATCAGCCGGCTGCGCCCGCCGCGCACGGTGGATACCCTGTGCAGTGTGTTCCTGCCCGCGAAGATATTGAGTGTCCCGGCTGCCAAAGCGTTGATTCTCACGCCCGCATGATCCCCCTGGACGAGCCGGGCGATTGCGCCATAGTCGTGCCCGGTGTCCGTGCGCAGTCCCGTGCAGTACTCGAAATCACCGCCGGCTGCCGCCGCCTGCAAGAGCAGGGTGGTGGTGAATTGCGAACGGTCGAAATGCCAGTTGAGGGTTTGACCGTCGCGGTATTGCATGACGTTCGCGCAGGCGAGCGGATCCTCCATGGGGTAGAGCGCCGGCTTGTCGACGATCGCTGCGAGGAAGGCGCGAAGCGGCGCCCAATCGTAGATAGCCCGGACGACGGTGTCGGCGAGCTGATCGCCGCACAGAGTTCGGTTGACCGTTGCGAATTTGACCAATGCCGGGTGATCCGCTGCGAGCCCGTCGATGCCGTCCTTGAAGAAGACATTGTGACAGCGTTGGTGAACGAAGCTGTCGCGCTCGCAAAGCGGTTCGAGCTCCGCGACCGCCCGGGCGAGCGCGGCCGGTCTGACGAAGCCCGGCAGATTGAACAGGCCGTTCGCTGCAAGTTCGGCGCGGCAATCATTCACCAGCCGTGACAATTCGGGCGAATCGCCTTGATCGAGCGGATAGGCATCGACATCGATGATGTTTGCGGGCATCAATGGCATGCCGCCATTCTAGCGCGGGCCCAACCTGCCGCGAAGACCGTGCCACCAGCCCTGGGCGACGGCGCGTATTTTGGCGAATTTGTCGCCCTCGAAGTAAGCGATCCGTTTGGCGAGACGCAGGCTACGGACGAAGCTCTTCCACTGCCATGGACTGCGACCGGCCGTGCCGTACTCCTTCAGCAGCACGGTATTGTTACGCGCCATGTAGTAGCGCCGATCGGCGGAATGATTCGTCGTCCAGGTGGTCCGGCCGAACAGGCGGTGAGCGGTTGGAGTGCCGAATGTGTGGGACATGAGGGGCCTGACGGTTTCGATCACCCGATAGCCGGCCGCCCGCGCCCGAAAACAGTATTCCGTGTCGACGTGATCGATGAAGAACTCATCGCGAAACGGCCCGATCACGCCGTAGGCGGCCAGTGACAGCAGCGATCCCGACGTGATGACGGATTCCACCTCTTTCCAGAGTGCTCCCTGGGCTCCTCGCTTCAGCGATTCGATGGCAAGCCCGTGGCTGTCGCGAAACCGCGAACCGACCGCCGCGACTCGCGCGCCGTCGCTGCACGAGGCGAGCGCCGCCAGCAGACAGTCGACCATGTCGGCATCGACCCGCGTGTCCTGGTCGAGCAGGAGCGCCCAGTCGAAGCCAGCCGCCCGCGCTCGTTCCACGCCGATGTTGAGGGCGCGCGCCAAGCCGAGATTCGCGCCATTGCGCACCACGCTCAGGGTCCGCTCAGGCCGTATATTGTCAAGTTCATAAGCGAACGACCCGTTATCGACCACCAGGGTGGCGCCGACCTGAGGAATGATCCGCTGCAGATGCAGAGGGAACGTCCCTGCGGGATGGTAGGTCACGATGACGGCACAAATCGACGCGCCGGCACCCGGCCCGGCCGACAACTCATCAGTCATGACGGCTCATCGAACATCGAGAATAACCCTTCGGGCGAATACCATCGACCATATGATAACCCCATCGCGGATCGGCCCGCGCTGGGCGCGTTACCATGCTCCCGTTCGAGAGCCACGAGGATCGCGATGTCGACATTGCCGGAGGATCAAGCGAAAGCGTACATGGTCAAACTGTTGACCGCCATGAGTCGTGCCGGTGGGTCGGATCTCTTCATATCGGCCGACTTTCCGCCGACGATGAAAACTCACGGCAAGATGCAGGCGCTGTCGCCCCAGAAGCTGACGCCCGCCGTGGCGCGGCAACTCGCCTTGTCGCTGATGAATGAACGTCAACGCGACGAGTTTGCCAAGGATCTCGAAAGCAATTTCGCCATGTCCATCGCCGATGTGGCGCGCTTTCGGGTCAACGTCTTCATCCAGCAGCAGCACACCGGCATGGTCATTCGGACGATTCCCGCCGAGATTCCGAGCTTCGAGGTTCTGGCGCTGCCGGAAATTTTGAAGGAGATCGTGATGACCAAGCGCGGCCTGGTGTTGGTGGTCGGCGCCACCGGATCGGGCAAGTCGACCTCGCTCGCCGCGATGATCGATCATCGCAATCGCTCATCCTCCGGCCACATCATCACGGTCGAGGACCCGGTCGAGTTCGTGCACCAGTCGAAGCAGTCGCTCGTCACCCACCGCGAGGTCGGTGTCGATACCCACTCCTGGCATCATGCGCTCAAGAATACGCTGCGCCAGGCACCCGATGTGATATTGATCGGCGAAATCCGTGATCCTGAGACCATGGAACACGCCATCGCGTTCGCTGAGACGGGCCATCTGTGCCTCGGCACCTTGCACGCCAACAGCGCGAATCAAACGATCGACCGCATCGTGAATTTCTTTCCGGAGGAGCGGCGCAAACAGCTGCTCATGGACCTGTCCGGAAACCTGCGCGCCATCGTCTCGCAGCGGCTCATTCGCACGAGTGACGGCAAACGGCGTCGTGCCGCCATGGAGATTCTCATCAATACCCCGAGCATCGCCGACAAGATTCTGAAGGGCGAATTCCAAGAGATCAAACCCATGATGGCCAAGTCGCGGGAATTGGGCATGCGGACCTTCGATTGGTCGCTGTTCGAGCTCTACAACGAAGGTGAGATTTCCTACGAGGACGCGATTCGAAACGCTGACTCGGCCAACGAATTGCGACTGAACATCAAGCTGAACGGCACCCGGGCGGAGGCGGCCGCAGAGCAGGTCGCCATCACCGCATCCTAGCTGCTGCCCGGACGTTCGCCGGTCGTGCAAGCGCCGGCCGGTCGGTGAGCGGCCGGCTATGGTTCACGCGCAATCGGCGATATCGCCCTTGTCAGCATCCGCGAAAAAGATGTCGTCGGGCGCAATTTCCCGACCCATGAGGTTGATCCGTTTCCAATCGTCGGCGGTCAGCTTGTCGTCTTCCTTGGACATCTTCTTGACCTCATCGAGGAAGGCCCGACGGTTCGTCGAGGCGCTGCCGTAGTAGGTCTCGAGCAGTTTCATCTTGAGGTCCCGGCGGTTCGGGTCACGCTCGATCGCCGCCTTGAGGACGTCGACGATGTTCATACGACGTTCGGACACGAGCGCCTGATCGTGCAGTTGGCTCGGCATTTGTACGTGTTGAATATGCTCAGCTGTCGCATCCAGATCGAGCAGATCGTAGTCGACCGCGGATCTGCCGGCCGGCGCGGGAGACATCGTCGACGCCGCGTTTACCGCCGACGTCATATCGATCGCCGGCGCCTCGATGATGGCGGTATGAATGTCCGACGAGTCGTCCGCGGCCGCCAGTTGCGTTGCGTCGAGCGAGACCGTATCGAGTGTCGCCAACTCGCTCGTGTCGTTGTCGTCCGAGTCGTGGGTGGCAGCCTCGTCCTCACCGTGCAGCCGGTTCTTGCCGGTATCCGCATTGATATCGTCGATGGCCAACGCGTCCAGATAAGACCGTTCCAGCGCCTCCTCCAGCGCTGCCGGGTCGATGTTGACTTCCTGCGGTGCCTCCCGCGAGGCCAAGTTGGCGGAACGTGTAGGCGTCAAATCGGTGCCTTGCATTGCAGGCGGTACGATCTTACGAGCCTCGACCGGCATGACGTTGCTGGACTCCGCTCCCGTGAGCGCCGATTCGGCGACCAACAGCGGCCTGTGTCGCGGCTCAAAATTGGGATAGCTGCCCTCGGGCAGCGGCCGAAGTATCGGCTGCTGTCGCCGTCGCCGAAAATAGGCGATCCCGCCGAGGGCGAGGGCCACCGCGGCGGCCAACGAGCCGACCGCGACATTGAATCCCGACCGCTGCACCGCCGGCGCGGCAGCCTGAGCGAGAGCCGGGTTGGTCTTGGGCTGCGCGGCGTGCATGACTTCCACGCTGACCCCGACCGGGGGTTTGGTCGCGACCGGGCTCGACGCGTCCGTGTTGATCGCTCCGGGCTGGTCCGGCTTGGGCGCGGCAACCTGCTCAGGCTTGCTCGCGGCCGCCGCGTCGGGCTTGGCTGCGGGGGCCGGCTCAGGCTTGGTGGCCACGACCGGTTCGGGTTTGCTTGCTGCGGCTGGCTCGGGCTTGGCTGCCGCGACCTGCTTGAGGTCTTGGATCGTCGCATGCTCGCTGGCCAGCTGCTTGTGCACCTCGTCCAGTTCAGCTTCGAGCGATTGCACCCGATTCTGCAGGGCTATCGTGGGGGCCGAGTCGACGGGCGCCGCTCCAGCCAGGTGGGTCGGCGCCGCATCGGCCAGGTGGGTCGGCGCAGGAGTGGCGAGCGGTTTGGCGGCGCTGCGACGTGCACTGCCGGAGTGTCCGTCCTGCCGCCAAGCCGCCATCTGCGCGCGGACTTCGCGTCGTGCATCGCTCGCATCGACGGCCTCGACGTCGGCCGCGGTCGGTAGCGAGAGCATCGCGTTCAAGCGCAGCCGGTTGATGTTGCCGTCGAAGGCACGCGGATTGGCGCGGTAGATCGCGATCATCATGCGCTCTGCCTGCGACTCGGAGTTCGCGCCGGCATGATGGACGATGCCACCCAAGGTGTCATGCGGACCGACCCGGCGCCATGTTCCCGCCGCTGCCACCGAGGTTTGGTCGGCATCGACATTGCGTATCCGTCGCTTCTCGCTGGGGGCGCCGGCGCTGCTTGCGCCAGGGCTGGATGCGCGGGCGACGGGCGGAGCCGCCGATGGGGCCACCGCGGTTGGCGCGGCGGCCGGCGCAGCGGTGCTCGTCGCAGTGACGGCGGTGGTGTCGAGTGGTCGACGGTCGGCAAATCCCGGCGGGTCGAGCAACAATGAATATTCGCGGATCAATTCCCCGCTGTTCCATTGCAGATCAACCAGGAAGCTCACCACGGGATCGGTAAATGGTTCTATCGATCGCACATTGAGCACCGGCCGACCGCGGGCATCCAGTCCCACCTTGAAGCTCGCGGTGGAAAGAAATCCCGGCCTTTCCGCTCCATGGTGCAGGAACACATCCTTGGCGGCGACTTTGGCGGTCAACCCGGCCAGTTCGTCGCGGGTGGCGCCGACGATGTCGATTTGCGCAGACAGGGGTTCGTTGAGCGCTGAATCGATGCGAATGTCACCGAGACCTAGAGCTCTAACAGCTCCCGGTAGCGACATGGCTAGGATCAGCAACATTGGGTATGGCCCGCGTGACATTCTCTGCTCCTCGTTTCCGTCCATGGCACACCAGGCATGCCATTGAGGCAAATGCTATGCGACGTAATCTGGGGTTGGATAGGGAAGAGTTCCAGGACTTCGACGCAGTTCACGCATGTTCCGGCTGGGTGGCCGATGTGCGGGACGCCGGCGGCCCGCTTGAACCCCCAGCGCGCCCGGACAGCCGGGGTGGTGAGCCGCTGGGTCTTAGAGGCCCGTGGCCATGGCCGGGTCGCTGATGCCATCGGCGCCGGTTTCCATGCGACCGGCATAACGGCGCTGCGACAGCGCGGCTGTGACCGTGAAGTCGTACCAATTCGCGCTCGCCGACAAGTCCCAATTCAAGGTGCCCGTCGACTGTGCACCGACGTTCAGGGTCCAGGGTCCGCCGGTGAGGTAGGCATTGGCGGTGACGCTCACTGAGCCGTCGGCGGTGCCTGCATTATGCACCTTGAGCCAGATCTGTCCCGCCGTCGGGGCGTAGCAAACCTGGATCTCAGGGTTGAACGGGGCGGTTGCCTGCTGCACGGTGTTGCCCACGAAGTGGCGCACGAAGCCGTTCGGACCGTAGACCCACAACTCGTAGGCACCCTGATCGGCCGCAACGGTGTTCCAGGTGTCCTTGAGCAGCTTGCCCGCCTCCACCGTGTAGCGGCGTGGAATGCGATCCAGGTGCAGCACGTCGTACACATGAAAGACCGCGGCCTTCGCTCCGGAGTTGCTGAACAACAGGGTGAGTGAGCCATCCGCGGCCACTCGGGCGCTGGTGTGAAGTTCATAGGGCAGCGCGCGTGAGGGGCGGGTGCCGGTTTCCTGGAACAAGGCTGCGGGGCTCGCCGGCGGGGCCGGGGGCGGCAGCGTGCGTTGCTGGGCTTCGATCGCCGCATAACCGCTGACGTCGGGCAGGCTGGTTGTGGGGGTGAGATTGGGTGAGGTGAAATCGAAGGCCGACGTCAGATCGCCGCACACCGCGCGCCGCCAGGGGCTGATGCTGTCGACGGTGATGCCGAAGCGCTGTTCGAGAAACATGCCGATCGAGGTGTGATCGTAGACCTGCGAATCGACCCAGCCGCCGCGACTCCAGGGGGAGATCACGTACATGGGCACGCGGGCGCCCAAGCCCCAGGGGCGCACGGTGCCGCTGATGGTGTCCTCGGCGAGGAGATGTTTACCCTCGGGATCGGAGAAATATTCGCCCGCGAGCGGCAGCGTAGAAGCGCCGGCCAGCGTGCCATCGGCGTTGTACGAGGGTACCGCGGGCGGTGGCACATGATCGAAGAAACCATCGTTTTCGTCGAACATCACGAACAAGGCGGTCTGGCTCCAGGATTCGGGGTTGGCGGTCAGCGCCTCCAGGATCTGGGCGGTGAAATCGGCACCACGGTCTGGACTTGCGCCGGAAGCCGGGTGTTCTGAGTTCAGCTGAGATGGCAAAATCCACGAGACCGCCGGGAGAGTGCCGTTCTGCACATCGCTGCTGAGGTCGTCGATGGACCAATGGCTCATGCCGTTGACGTAGAGCGGCGAGCTCGGGTTGGCGGCCGCGGCGCGAAAGCTCGCGAACGCCAATCCGCCATGCATGAGTCCGCTCCAATTGTCATTGGGATTTTGGTAGATCTTCCAGCTGACGCCCGCGTCCTGAAGGAGCTCGGGCAGCGTCGGCCAGGTCAACGCGTTGCCGCGGAAGCTGTAGCCGGGCGATGGCATCGCGCCACTGACGACACATCGCCCATTCATCACCTCGGCGTTGGCGTCGGTGCAATTGATGCCCTGGCTGCGCATTGCCGGATCGGAATTCGAACCGGAGAGGGCGATGATTCGATTCGGATCGGTACAGGTGGTGAGCGAAGCATGGTAGGCATCGCAAATCGTGAACGCTTCGGCCAGCGCGAATTGAAACGGAATGTCCGGGCGCTGGTAGTGGCCCATGGAAAATCGGGTCTTGTAGAGCGGCCATTGACCATACTTGCCCTGGTTCCAAGCGGCTTGTGCATCGGGATACGTGTGCGGTGAATCCGGCACCAATAAAGCGCTGCTGACGGCGCTGTCCAAATGGTAGGGGGGAATGTCGGTCGAACCATTCGACTGGAACCACACGGGCTTGCCGCTTGCCATGGGAATGGGAAAGCGATCGCCGAAACCGCGCACGCCGCGTAACGTGCCGAAGTAGTGATCGAAGGAGCGGTTTTCCTGCATCAAAATGACGACGTGCTTGATGTCTTGGATGGTGCCCGTTTCGTTGTTGGGCGACACCGCGAGCGCCCGTTGAATGACGGCGGGCAGGGTGCTCCAGGCGGCGGCCATGCCGAGCGCTCCTGCGGAGCTCTTGAGGAACTCACGGCGTCGTAAATTGGTCATGGTGCGCAGTGCAAACAGTCGAGAATCCGCTCGGACGTGCTCTGCGTTTGCGCCGCGGGCGCGGTGTCCGAGCGCAGCGTCGGCGCGGTTTGTGCCGCACCGACGGCGGCGACACTGCCGCCGCCTTGGATGTCGAGCGACCCACCGCAACCGGTCAATAGGGGTAACAACAATCCGATGCGGAACCAACGACTATCGAATTTCATGATTATCTTTCCATGGGCAGCTTTATCGCCCTACGTACCGGCAATGGGTCGGCAACGTTAGCCGCTTTTGAAGCGCGGGCAGAGAAGGCCTATGTAAAACTGGGGAGTAGTCCGCAAACTTGTTATGCGCTTGGGCGAGGCTGGCCGCGGAGTGGCGAAAGGGGATTACCTAGGACGCAGGCTCCGTCGTCCGGCATTGATGGTGGTGTGCAGCTGCAAAGCGGCGGCGCGAATGCCCTCCGGGCTGCCGCCGCCGGCGTAAATAATGCCGCGCGAGGAGTTCACCAAGAGTCCGGCACCCTCTGCATCGAGCCCGGCCGCGAGCACTTGCGTAAGATCTCCTCCCTGAGCGCCAATACCGGGTACCAGGAACGGTAGATCCGGATGGGCGGCGCGTAGCTCGGCCATTTCCACAGGATGCGTCGCACCGACCACCAGCATGAGGTTCCGCTTGGCATTCCAGAATTGCGCGGCCCGGGCGGCAACGTGGCGGTACAGGGGCAACCCGTCGACGCATAAGTCTTGAAAGTCGCTTGCACCAGGATTGGAAGTGCGGCACAGCAAAATGGCGCCACGGTGATCCCATTGGATAAACGGCCGGATGGAGTCTTCGCCCATGTAAGGGTTTACCGTGACGGCGTCCGCCCCGTAACGGTCGAAGGCCTCGGTGGCGTAGGCGGTGGCCGTGTTGCCGATATCGCCGCGCTTGGAGTCGAGGATAATCAGCGAGCGGGGCGCACGCTCACGAATGTAACGGATGCTCTGCACCAGTTCCGCCTCGAGTCCCAGCGCGCTATAGAAGGCGATCTGCGGTTTGTAGGCGGCGGCCAGGTCCGCGGTCGCATCGACGATCCGGCGATTGAACGCCAGCAGCGGGGCAGGGCGCGCGGCGATATCGGCCGGCAGGAGTGTGAGGTCGGGATCCAAGCCGACGCAGACCAGGCTGCCGCTCGAACGCTGTGCCTCGAGGATCCGTTCGGCAAAGGTCGTGGACATGCGGCATGATAGCGGGCGGACGGCTCGTTAGGGAGTATGCCCCCATGTCAGGTGAAAACTCCGTGCCCAACAAGCCTCGCACAGGACCCCGGTTAGTCCTGCAACCGGCGAGTCGCCGCGCCGCCCGGCATGCGGCGAGCAATGCGTTGAAGCGCTTTTTTCTGATTGCTGATGCCTGGGAGTTATCGCCGCTGCAGCAGTGCCGGCTGCTGCGTATTCCCTCGCCGCAGGTCTTGACCCGTTATCGTTTGGGTCAGGCGCCCCGGCTGTCGGCGAGCCAGCAGGAGCGTGCCGCACTCATCGGCAGCATCCAACAATCGCTGATGGCCGAATTGGGTCTCAAGGATCGCGCTTGGGCATGGATGCATGCGCCGCAGAACACCGCGCCGTTCGACGGGGATAGCCCGCTCTACTTCATGTTGGAAAAGGGACTGCCCGGCCTTCGCGAAGTCGCGCGCATGTTGGTTCGCGAGAGCGAGCCTCGCTAGCCGCCTTCGGCTATACTGCCGGGCTGCCGATGCGAATGTGGCGGAATTGGTAGACGCGCCAGACTTAGGATCTGGTGGGGCAACCCGTGCGAGTTCGAGTCTCGCCTTTCGCACCACCGCCCACAAGGTAAATGAAAGGATTGATATGCAGGTTTCATTGGAGAGCCTCAGCAAGTTGGAGCGCCGCATGCAGGTGCAGGTGCCGGCCGAGCAGGTGAGCAAGGAGATCAACTCGCGCTTGAAACAGCTGAGCCGCACCGCGCGGCTCAAGGGTTTCCGGCCCGGCAAGGCGCCGTTGACGGTCATCCGTCAGCAGTTCGGGCCGCAGGTGCATCGCGAGGTGATCGGCGAATTGATGCAATCGAGTTTCTCCGAGGCCGTGACCCAACAGCAGTTGAACCCGGCCGGCAGTCCGCGCATCGAGCCGCAAACCATCGGCGAGGGCCAGGACCTCACCTACGTCGCCACGTTCGAGGTGTTTCCGGAAGTGACACTGCGCCCGATCGAAGCCCTCGAGATCGAGCGCGTGACCGCCGACGTCACCGAGGACGACATTGCGGCGATGATCGAACGGCTGCGCAAGCAGCAAATGAAATACACGGCGGTGGAGCGGGCTGCAGCGACCGGCGACAAGGTCAGCGTGGATTTCGAAGGGTCGATCGAGGGCGTGACCTTTGCTGGCGGCAAAGGCGAGAAGGTGCCGATCGTGATCGGTGAGAACCGCATGCTGCCCCAGCTCGAACAGGGTCTGATCGGCGCGCAGGCGGGCGAGCAGAGGCTGATCGACGTCGATTTTCCGGTCGACTATCGCGCGACCGAACTGGCCGGCAAGCGGGCCAGCTTCAAGGTGGATATCCGCCTCGTCGAGGCGCCCTCACTGCCTGAGGTTGACGACGAATTTTGCCAGGCCTTCGGTGTCACCGAGGGAGGCGTCGACAGGTTGCGCGAAGATGTGGCCGCCAATATGCGCCGCGAACTCGAGCAAAACTTGCGCGCCCGCAACAAGACGGTGGTCATGGAGGCTTTGTTTCGGGACAATCCTGTCGAAGTTCCAAATGCACTGCTCGAATCAACCATTCGCGACATGCAGATCGAGTCGATGCGGCGCAGCGGTACCAAGGACGCATCGCAAGCCCCGCCGCGTGAACCGCTGGTCGAGCCTGCACGGCGGCGTGTGGCGCTCGGGTTGTTGTTGAGCGATCTGATTCGTCGCGAGGGGCTCGTCCTCGATCCGGCGCGAGCGAATGCGCGGCTGGATGAAATGGTCGGCGTCTACGGCGATTCGGAAGGCTTGAAACGAGCCTACCTGCAAAACCCGGACGCAATGCGACAGGTCGAAAGTCTCGCCTTGGAGGATCAGGTCGTGGATTGGGTGCTCGCTCATGCTAAGGTGAGCGTGAAGGCATCGAACTTCAAAGAGCTGATGAACTTTGAGGGTTGATTCACGGCAAGCGACTTGAAATGGTCTTGTACTGTCCCTAACTCCAACATCGGGGTCATATCCGCTACCCCAAAGGCCAAAATTCCATGACGACTCGTGCACTCAATCTTGTTCCGATGGTGGTCGAGCAGACCGCTCGCGGCGAACGCGCTTATGACATCTATTCCCGTCTGCTGAAAGAGCGACTGATTTTTATCGTCGGCCCGGTCGAGGACTATATGGCGAACCTGGTGGTCGCCCAGTTGTTGTTTCTCGAGTCGGAGAATCCGGAGAAGGACATCGCCATCTACATTAATTCTCCCGGCGGCTCCGTGAGCGCGGGTCTCGCGATCTATGACACCATGCAATTCGTCAAGCCCGACGTGAGCACCATCTGTGTCGGTTTGGCGGCCTCGATGGGTGCCGTGCTGCTGGCTGGCGGCGCTGCCGGTAAGCGCTATTCGCTGCCTAATTCGAAGATCATGATCCATCAGCCTTCGGCCGGTTTTCAGGGTCAGGCTTCCGACATCGATATCCATGCGCGGGACGTCATGGAGACCAAGCAGCGGCTCAATGGCATTTTGGCCCACCATACCGGCCAGACCATCGACCGGATCAAACAGGACAGCGATCGCGATAATTTCATGACCGCGGAATCCGCCAAGGCCTATGGAATCGTCGATTCCGTGCTCGAAAAGCGCGGCGAGATATTGGTAAAGGCCTAAAGCATCCGGAAATTGTCTCATCCGCCTTGCGGGCGCCTGTCGGGGTCAAATTGGCTCCGGAATGGCCGGTGGGTCACAGCCTTGAAGGGCCTACCTTTGCGGAAGATCAAATGGGTGCTATATAGTCAAAGTCGTAGTTCCGTTTCGGCGCAGGCCGGGACCGGGACCAACTTGAGGACAGCATGAGCGAAGATTCGCGCGGCAAACATGATGACGGCAAACTGTTGTATTGCTCCTTCTGCGGGAAGAGCCAACACGAAGTTAGGAAATTAATCGCCGGCCCGTCGGTATTCGTCTGCGACGAATGCGTCGAGCTGTGCAACGACATCATTCGGGAGGAACTCGAGGAGCGCGCTGAGCGTACCCGGGACAAGCTGCCGAAACCCCAGGAAATCAAGAAAGTTCTGGATGAGTATGTGATCGGCCAGGAGCGCGCCAAGCGAGTCCTGTCGGTTGCGGTCTACAACCATTACAAGCGGCTGCAGACACGGGGTACCGAGGGTGTCCGGTCGCGAGATGAGGTCGAGTTGGCGAAGAGCAATATCCTGCTCATCGGGCCGACGGGCTCCGGCAAGACGCTGCTCGCCGAGACGCTGGCGCGGCTGCTCAACGTGCCCTTCACCATCGCCGACGCCACCACCCTGACCGAGGCCGGTTACGTGGGTGAGGACGTCGAGAACATCATCCAAAAGTTGCTGCAAAAGTGCGACTACGATGTGGAAAAGGCCCAAACGGGCATCGTCTACATCGATGAGATCGACAAGATTTCGCGGAAATCCGATAACCCCTCGATCACCCGGGATGTTTCGGGTGAGGGTGTACAACAGGCATTGCTCAAGCTGATCGAGGGCACCATAGCCTCCGTGCCGCCCCAGGGCGGTCGTAAGCACCCCCAGCAGGAGTTTCTGCAGGTCGACACGACGAACATCCTGTTTATCTGCGGCGGTGCGTTCGCCGGCCTAGAAAAGATCATCATGAACCGCACTCACAAGAGCGGTATCGGTTTCATGGCCGAAGTGCGCGAACAGAATGCCCGGCCTCATGGCAATGATGTGTTTCATGACACCGAGCCTGAGGACCTTATCAAGTACGGGCTTATCCCTGAGTTCGTTGGCCGGTTGCCGGTGGTCGCGACGCTCGAGGAGCTCGACGAGGATGCGTTGATTTCCATCTTGTTGCAGCCGAAGAATGCGCTCACCAAGCAATATCGAAAGCTGTTCGATATGGAAGGCGTGGAACTCGATTTCCGCGAAGATGCGCTGCGATCGGTGGCACGCAAGGCCATGCAACGAAAGACCGGTGCGCGCGGTTTGCGTACCATTCTCGAGAATGTGCTGCTCGACACCATGTATGACCTGCCTTCGCTGCGCAATGTGCAAAAGGTCGTGGTCGATGAACAGGTCATCGAGGGGCAGACCAAACCCTACATCGTTCATCGGACCGAAGAGACGCGTCTCGTCGCGCCGGTCGAGGAACAGCGCCGCCCGACAGGTTCGGATCATTTGTGAGTCCGTCACCGACAGCGCCTTGAAAGCCACGAGAGGCGGCCGCATGTCCTTTAAGTTAACCGGTACGTGCACAACCAAAAGGCAGGCCTAGTGAGCGACGAATCCCCAGTTGAAGTTCCGACCGTTCCCGTTCAAGGCGGCATGCCCGTGCTGCCGCTTCGGGATGTGGTCGTTTATCCGCACATGGTGATCCCGCTGTTTGTCGGGCGCGAAAAATCCATCGTCGCGCTTGATCTGGCCATGAAGGCCGACAAACGTATTCTTCTCGTCGCGCAGAAACAGGCCGATGTGGATGATCCAAAGGGTGAGGATCTGTATCGGGTTGGAACGGTTGCGACCATCCTGCAGTTGCTGAAGCTGCCCGACGGCACGGTCAAGGTGCTGGTCGAGGGCGTCGATCGCGCCACCATCGAAAAACTGATCGAGGGCGAGTTCTTCTCCGCCGAAGTGACCCCGATGCCGGACTTGGAGCGCTACGAGGAGCGTGAAATGGACGTGCTCACGCGCTCCGTGATCACGCAATTCGAGCAGTACGTCAAGCTCAACAAAAAGGTTCCGCCGGAGATTCTGACTTCGCTGGCCGGTATCGAGCAAGCCGGACGGCTCGCCGACACGGTTGCGGCGCATATGTCGCTGAAGCTGTCAGAAAAGCAGAAAGTGCTGGAAATCCCCGACGTGCGTAAGCGTCTGGAACATATGCTCGCCGTGATCGAAGGCGAGATGGATGTGCTGCAGATCGAGAAGCGCATTCGCGGCCGGGTCAAGCAGCAGATGGAGAAAAGCCAGCGCGAGTACTACTTGAATGAGCAGATGAAAGCCATTCAGAAGGAGCTCGGCGACCTTGATGACGCCCCGAACGAGATCGGCGAGTTGGAGAAGCGCATCAAAGCGGCGGGCATGCCGAAAGAAGCGCGCGAGAAAGCCAATTCGGAGCTCGCCAAGCTCAAGCTCATGTCGCCCATGTCGGCGGAAGCCACCGTGGTGCGTAATTACATCGACTGGTTGGTGAAGTCGCCGTGGAAGAAGCGCAGCAAGGTGCATCTTGACATCACCGCCGCAGAGAAGGTTCTCGAGGCGGATCATTTCGGTCTCGAGAAGGTGAAGGAACGCATCGTCGAGTATCTGGCCGTGCAGCAGCGCGTGAAGAACTTGCGCGGTCCCATCCTCTGCCTGGTGGGTCCTCCGGGCGTCGGCAAAACCTCGCTCGGCCAAAGTATCGCCCGCTCAACCAATCGCAAGTTCGTGCGCATGTCCCTGGGTGGCGTGCGTGACGAGGCGGAGATTCGCGGCCATCGCCGGACCTATATCGGTTCCATGCCGGGCAAGATCATCCAGAATCTCGCCAAATGCGGGGTGCGTAATCCGCTCTTCCTGCTCGACGAGATCGACAAGATGTCCACCGATTTTCGGGGTGACCCGTCCTCGGCGTTGCTCGAGGTGCTGGACCCGGAACAGAACAGCACCTTCAACGATCATTACCTCGAGGTGGATTTCGATCTTTCCGAAGTCATGTTCGTGTGCACGGCCAACAGCCTGAACATTCCCGCCCCTTTGCTCGACCGCATGGAAGTGATCCGCATTCCCGGCTACACGGAGGACGAGAAGTCGAACATTGCGCGCCGCTATCTGCTGCCGAAACAGGTCAAGCAGAACGGCCTGAAATCCGACGAATTGGTCGTTGCCGACGGCGCCATTCAGGACATGATCCGTTACTACACACGTGAAGCCGGAGTTCGTAATCTGGAGCGGGAACTCTCGAAGATCGGCCGTAAAGCCGTCAAGCAGCTGCTGCTCAAGCCGAGCGAAAAGACGGTGACCGTCGATTCGAAGAATCTCGATGCCTATTTGGGTGTGCGGCGCTTTCGCTACGGCAAGGCGGAGGAGAGCAATCGCATCGGTCAAGTCACGGGTCTGGCGTGGACCGAGGTGGGCGGCGAATTGCTCACCATCGAATCCGCCGTGGTGCATGGCAAGGGCAAGCTCACCCATACGGGTCAGCTCGGCGAAGTGATGCAAGAGTCAATCCAAGCGGCGATGACCGTGGTGCGCAGTCGCTCCGCGGTATTGGGCCTCGACATGGATTTTTATCAAAAAGCCGATGTGCACATCCACGTCCCTGAAGGGGCCACACCGAAGGACGGGCCCAGTGCCGGTATCGGTATGTGCACCGCGCTGATTTCGGCCTTGACCAAGATTCCGGTTCGGTCCGATGTGGCGATGACGGGTGAAATCACCCTGCGGGGCGAAGTGCTGCCGATCGGCGGCTTGAAGGAGAAGCTCCTGGCGGCACATCGCGGCGGCATCACGACGGTGCTCATCCCGGACGACAACACCAAGGATCTCGCGGAAATACCCGACAATATCAAGGAAAAACTCGATATACGTTCGGTGAAGTGGATCGATGAAGTGCTTCAGGTTGCCTTGACCCATATGCCGGTGCCGTTACCGACTGCTGACGTAAAGCCGGCGGAGGCCATCGCTGGAGAGAAGCGTCGGCGCAAACCGGCTCGCGGTAAGGCGCAGGTAAGAGCGCACTAGCCAATCGACGAGTCGTCGTGTACAGTTCCGCGCCTCTTCCAGAGGGTGCTTAGCTCAGCTGGTAGAGCATCGCCTTTACACGGCGAGGGTCGGGGGTTCGATCCCCTCAGCACCCACCAGCACGCGGAGTGGTAGTTCAGCTGGTTAGAATACCGGCCTGTCACGCCGGGGGTCGCGGGTTCGAGTCCCGTCCACTCCGCCATTTCCCTCTTGAAGTTCCGCGCGCGCTCAAGGCCGCGCCGCGGGTATGATGCCGGCCGGTCCGGCAACGAGGCCCTAGGGAACGACGAGGAACCATGCTGCAATCGATTCACGACAAGTTGAAGGGCTGGCTTGCCGGGGTGGTGCTCGGCGCCATCGGCCTGGTCTTCGTCTTCTGGGGCATCAACTGGACCATGACGGCACCCAACTATGCCGCCAAAGTCAACGGCAGCGAGGTGTCGAGCGCGGAGGTGCGCCGCGCCTATCAGCAGCAGTTGGCGCAGATCGAGCGCCAATCCAAGGGACCCATCGACGATATCGAACGCAATGAGATCAAGCGCCGGGTGCTCGACCAATACGTCAATGCCGAAGCGGTGGTGACCCGCGCCGACAAGCTCGGTTACCGTGTGAGCGACGCGGAACTTCTGCGCGAAATGGCGAAGGTGCCGGCATTTCAAGTCGACGGCAAGCTGGACCAGGCGCACGCCATCGCCGTTCTCCGGGCGCAGGGACGGTCCGTGATCGAGATCGAAGATCTGTTTCGTCGCGACGTCAAATTGCGGCAACTCGATACGGCGCTCGCAGACTCGAGTTTCGTCACCGCTGCCGAGTTCAAGCAATTGCTCGAGCTCACCCGTCAACAACGAGAGATCGCCTGGTTCACGATTGCCGCGGCGAAGTATGCCGCCGACGCCAATCCGGACGATGCCGCAATCAAAGCCTATTACGACGCCCACAAGGGCGCCTACATGACTCCGGAGACGGTCGACCTTCGATACGTGGAACTGAGTCTCGCCGACCTCGAATCCAAGGTGACCGTCGATGAGCCGGCACTCAAGGCGTACTACGAGGAGCAAAAAGCGAAGACACCGGATCGATACACGCAGCCCGAGCAGCGCCGCGTCAGTCACATCTTGTTGCAGGTGACGGATGCCAAGGACGATGCGGCCGTCAAGGCCAAGGCGGAGTCGATCCTCAAGCGTGTTCAAGCGGGAGAGGATTTCGCCAAGCTGGCGAAGGATTACTCACAGGATCCCGGCTCCGCCGAGCACGGCGGCGATTTGGGCTGGTCGGAGCGTAAGGTGTGGGTGCCGCCGTTCGCCGACGCCGCCTTCAGCATGAAGGAAGGCGAGATTCGCGGACCGGTGAAGACGCAGTTCGGCTACCATATCCTGAAATTGGATGGCATTCGACCGGCCGCGACCAAGACCTTCGACGACGCCAAGCCTGAGCTGCTGACCGAGTACCGGCGCAACGAGGCGGACCGCGCGTTCAACAATGCGCAGGACCAGCTGGCCGACGCAGCGCTGCAAAATAGCGGTGATTTGGATGTCGTTGCCCGCAAGGCGGGCCTGACCGTGCATGACGTTCCTGGATTCAGCCGCACCGAGGGCGGTGGTGACCTGGGTCGCTCGCCCGCCGTCATTGACGCGGCATTCAGTCAGGATGCGCTCGAGGGCCGGTTGAGTCCCATCGTCGAAGTGAGCCCCGGACGCGGCGTCGTGCTGCTTGCCACAGACCACAAGCTGCCGCAACAACAGCCTCTCGATGCGGTCCGTGCCCAGGTGGTGGCCTCCTGGAAAAAGCAGCGCGGCAGCGAATTGGCGGCCGCGGCCGCCGCCGACGCGGTCAAGCGCCTGGAGGCCGGCGAATTCTGGGATACGGTGGTCAAGGGCCTTGGGTTGACGGCGCAAAGTCCGAAATTCATCTCGCGCTCCGATCAGGGCGTGCCCCCGGATGTACGCCGCGACGTCTTCGAGGCACCGAAGCCTTCGGCAGGCAAGCCCTACTACCAGAAGATCGAGCTGCCCGAGGGCGATGTCGATGTGGTCGAGGTGACCGCGGTGCGCGAAGACCCGGCGGCGGAAGGCCAGCCGCAGGAGGCAGCGTTACGTCGCCAGTTCGCGCAAGCGACCGCGTCCAGTGAAGCGGAAAACTATGCGACGGCGGCGCGGGCGGATGCCAAGGTCATCGTCAATCCCCAGGCGTTGGATTAATTGGCCGGCTGGATGCACCAGTTTTCGGACTGGTATCTCTCCGTTCTTGCGCAGGGTGGCTATTGGCTGATCGCCGGTTTGATGGCCCTCGAAAGCACCGTGGTGCCGATTCCGAGCGAAGTCATCATTCCGCCTGCCGCGTACCTGGCACAGTCCCAGGGGCAGTTTTCACTCGTCGGCGTCATACTTGCGGGCACGGTCGGGTCCTGGCTGGGGGCCATCATCATGTACTGGGGTTCGCGCTTGTTGGGTCGCCCGGTGGTCATGCGCGTGGCGCCGTACTTAGGCGTCGCGAGCGCCAAGATTCAAATGGCCGAAGCTTGGGCGGCACGCTACGGCATGGCAGGTGTGTTTTTATCGCGCCTGCTGCCGGTGATCCGTCATCTCATCGGCGTCCCGGCGGGCATCTTGAGGATGGATTTTCGTTGGTATAGCGCGGCCACCCTCGCGGGCGCGATGATTTGGACGAGCTTGCTCGCCTGGCTCGGGCGTACGGTGGGCAACCACCCTGAACTCTTGAAGGGTTCGTTGCACCGCTTCGCTTTGTTCGTTTTGGCCTGTGCCGTCGCGATTGCCGCGCTGTACTATTCGTTCGTGAAACGCGCCGCCAAGACCTAGGTAAGCCTCAAGTCTTGGCGCCCGGAGCCGGTGGGGGTGCGACGAAAATCACCGGAAACTTCGCGAAAATCGCAGCGGTCGCGGCGCTGATCTTCGCCACCGCGTTCGGACCGGTCAAATCGGCGACGCTCTGCGAGGCGCTGGCATGCCAGATCGGGACACGCGTGTGGGCGTCGAACAGGTCCACCGTCACCTGGGTCTGGTTGGTCACATAGGGATCGTAGCCCCAGCCACCGCCCCAACCCCAGCCATGGTGACCCCAGCCGTAGCCCCAGCCAAAGCCGCCATAGAAGTCGTCGAACACCTGGCGCGTCCCCATCGCATAGCCGACGACGCAATCCGCGGACTGGCGGTTGGCCGCCGCTTGAATGCCTTTCGCGGCGAGATTGGCTTGGATCGCCTCGCGCAGACGTTCGGCATTCAGCGGGTTGCCGAATGCCGACTGGTGATCCGCGTTCGCCACATGTTCATCGGCAAAAGCATAGGTATGGCAGGTTGCCACCGACAGAGTCGGATTGGCGTCGGTCTTGACTGGAATGGTGGTGCAGGCACCCAGAGCGGCCAGCATCCCACCCGCAACGAGCATCTGAACGATCGGCGTCTTTGACATAACGTAACGTCCCTTCAAATACGATTTCAATCGATAACCTGATGGGGTCGTGCGCACCGGGCACCCCCCAGTTGAAGTATCAACGCGGCTGCGGCGCAGCGGTTGACGTCATTCTGCGCTTCACGGGTGCGCAACCGACGCGCGGTTCAAGCGCGCAGTTCAAGCGCCCTCATCGGCCGGAAAGTTCATGCCGACCGAGTTAAAGCCGCCGTCGACATAGGTGATCTCGCCGGTGATTCCCGCCGCCAGGTCGGAGCTGAGAAAGGCCGCCGCATTGCCGACGTCCTCGATTGTCACGTTGCGTCTGAGCGGCGAGACGGCCGCCACGTGCGAGAGCATGCGGCGCAAGCCCGGAATCCCAGCGGCGGACAAGGTCTTGATCGGTCCTGCGGAGATGCCATTCACCCGCACGCCAAGGACGCCCAGATCCGCCGCCAGGAAGCGCACATTGGCCTCCAGGCTGGCTTTCGCCAGGCCCATCACGTTATAGCCCGGCAAGGAGCGCACGGCCCCCAAATAGCTTAAGGTGAGGATGGCGCCGGCGCGATTCGCCATGAACGGCAGGGAGGCTCTGCTCAAGGCGGTCAGGCTGTAGCTCGAAATATCGTGTGCCACGCGGAAACCCTCGCGGGTGGTGGCATCGATGAAGGTCCCTGTCAGCGCCTCACGCGGGGCGAAAGCCACCGCATGGATGAGGATGTCAAACCCATCCCAGCGCGTCTTGAGGAAGGCAAAGCCCTTGTCGATGTCGGTGTCCACGGCCACATCCATTTCGAACGTGATCTCCGAGCCCAATTGTTTGGCGAGCGGCACCACGCGGTCCGCCATCCGCGCGATGTGGGAAAACGCGAGGTCGGCGCCCTCCCGGCGCAAGGCCTGGGCGATACCCCAGGCAATGGAACGATCCGTGGCAAGCCCGACGATCAGCGCGCGTTTGCCTTGCAAAAAACCCATGTGTCACCCCTGCTGTCGATTTGAATCGACGTACATGACCAAGCGCTTGCCGGCCCTGATGTGATGATGTTGGTTGATGCCGTTCCAGGTCTTGAGCTGCGTCACCGACACTTGGAACTGCTTTGAGATACTGAACATGGTGTCGCCCCGGCGCACGACGTAGAGGACACGCCGACCGGTCACCGACCCCTCATCGCGATGTTGACGGGCGCCGGTCTTGAGGAGCAGCCGCTGCCCCTTGGTGAGTTCATCGCCGCTATTCAGGTTGTTCAGCCGGGCGAGGGTGCTCACCGGCATGTTATTCCGGTGCGCGATGCTCGACAGCGTCTCGCCGGCCCGCACGCGATAGACGATTTGACGCTCGCGGTGACCCGCGGCATCGCTTTCCGGTTCATCGACGCGCGCTGCCGCCGTCTCCACTTTCTCCGGAACGGGGCCCTTGATTTCCGGAATTTTCAGGGTCTCGCCGACGGTCACATGGGGGCCCGGCAAATCGTTGACCTTCTCGAGAACCGCGGTCGAGGTGCCGTAGCGCCGCGCGATCATCGGCAGGGTCTCGCGCCGCTCCACTTCATGGACCAGGTAGGGAAGTCGATCCTCCGGCGACAGGGATTTCAGCCCACTCTCGTAGGCATCCGCGTTGTCGATCGGCACCAGCATCCGATGCGGACCTTCGGGATCGGTGGCCCAGCGGTTGTAGCCAGGGTTGAGGGCGATCAATTCATCGTAGCTCGTGCCGGCGAGTTTGGCCGCCACCTTCAGGTCGATCTGCGAGTCGGTGTCGATCACGGCAAAGTAGGGCTCATTGGGAATCGGCGCGAATTGCAGGCCGAAGCGTTCCGGCTCGGCCATGAGACGCTTCATGGCCAGCAGTTTGGGCACATAGGCGCGGGTTTCCGCGGGTAGATTCAAGTGCCAAAAGTCGGTCGGCCGACCGACGGATTGATTGTAGGCAATGGCGCGCTCGACCCATGCCTCGCCGACGTTGTACGCCGCGATCGCCAGCAACCAGTCGCCGTTGAACTCATCGTGGAGCGCTTGGAGATAATCGAGCGCCGCGCGGGTCGACTCGATGACATCGCGCCGCCCGTCGTACCACCAGTTCTGCTTCAGTCCGAATCGCTGGCCGGTGCCCGGGATGAACTGCCACAGGCCGGCGGCCTGGCTGACTGAGTAGGCAAACGGTTCGTAGGCGCTCTCGACCACCGGCAGCAGCGCGAATTCGGTCGGCATGCCGCGCCGTTCGACTTCGGTGATGATGTGATAGAGGTAGCGCTGACTGCGCTGAAACACGCGGTCCAGATACTCGGGGTTGTGCTCGTACCAGGCGAGCTGCTGATCGATCGCCGGCTCTTGCACTTCATCGAACGCAAAGCCGGCGCGCATCCGGTCGAACAGGTCATCGTAATCTTCGCCGTTATGATGCTGCCACTCGCCGGGCATGGCGAGCGACGGCGGGCCACCGGCCGCTCCCGCCGGCGGGGTGGTGACCACAGCCGCCGCATCGGGCGCAGGCGCCACCACCGGAGCCCGTTGCCGCGCCGGGGCGGGCGGCTGGTGGGCACATGCGGCCAGCCACAGCAAGCCTAAGGCAAGGAATCCGGTCCTAACGAGGAACACAGGGTTCACCGAAATTCATCTTTCCAGGCACGCAGCTCGCGGAATACGTCGGCAGGGGTCGGCAGCCGCCGCGCCACATGGGCCTCAACGGCTTCCCGAATGACGGGGTTATCGCAGCGCAAAAATGGATTCATCAATCGTTCCAAGGATAACGGTGAGGGCAGACTGGGGGTCACGAGTGACTCGCGCGCCTTCCGTGCGGCGCCATTCGCAGGATCGACGGTCAAGGCAAACGCCAAGTTGGCCGCGGTGTATTCGTGGCCGCAATACATCGCCGTTGCCGGTGGCAGCGCGCGCAGTTTTTCGAGCGAAGCGTTCATCTGCACGGGTGTTCCCTCGAACATTCGACCGCAGCCGGCGCTGAACAGTGTGTCGCCGCAAAAAAGCGCGCCATGACCCCAAAAAGCAATATGACTCAATGTATGGCCGGGCACCGCCAAAATCTCGAAGCTAAGTCCCAACTCCGGCATCTCCCACCGGTCCCCGTCGCGAGCGCTCACGGTACGCAGCGGGACGCGTGGATCGTCGGGTCCGATGACGGGGATGTCGCCCGCCTCGAGGAGCAGCTGCGGTACGCCGCCGATATGATCGGCATGATGGTGAGTCAGGAGAATCGCAGCTAAGCTTGCGCCCATCCGATGCAGTTCAGAAAGGACCGGGGTGGCATCGCCCGGGTCGACCGCAACCACGCGGCCGGGTGCTTGGGGCGACTCGATGAGCCAGATGTAGTTGTCCGCGAAAGCGCGAACCGGCCGTATCTTGACGGACTGGGGTTGGTTGGACATTTTGCGGCGTATTTAACCTGTAACATTCGATCTACGCTAGTTTTTTCAAGGAGTACCGATTGCAACCCTCAAGCGACAACGCGGCCGCCGAATGGTTCTTGGGCCCGCTCGGCGAGCGGGTGCTGCGCGAAGAGGCGCGCCTTGCGCGTCTGGCCTTGGACGATGTGTTCGGCTTCGAATTGCTGCAGGTCGGTACCTGGGGGCCATCCAAGCACCTCTTGGAGGGTGCCCGTACTCAGCACGTCACCCTGCTGGCGCCGCAGCCCCGGCCCGGCGTGACGCTCTGCGCGCCCTTGGCTTCGCTGCCCTTCGCCTCGGATTCGATCGATGCGATTCTCCTGCCGCACACCCTGGAATTGGTCGAGGATCCTTACGCCGTGCTGCGCGAGGCCGAGCGGGTGCTGTGCGCCGAGGGCTGCCTACTGATCTGCGGTTTCAACCCGTTCAGCGGTTGGGGAGCGAGGCGGATGTTCGCACGCTATTTCAAGCGGCCGGCGTTTCCGCCGCAAACCCGGCGGATGCTGTCGGAGCGCCGCTTGCGCGATTGGATGGCGCTCCTCGACTTCGAGGTCGCCGATGTGTTTGGCTATCTGGGCGCCCTGCCGATGACTCGCCGGCCGCGCAAGCTTGGCGATGGGTCGGTGAAGCAGCCGGAGTACCGCCGGCGTCGACCCTGGAGTGCGGGCGCGTACCTGCTGAAGGCGCGCAAGCGGGTGCAAACCTTGACCCTGGTGCGACCGCGTCGGCGATCCCGGCAGCTGGTCCTCGTGCCGGCGGCGGAGCCGACCACCAAGGTGGGATCGAACAAAGTGAGGTCCTACCGTGAGGGTCGCAACGACGAGCCACAATGACGACGGTGCAGATCTACACGGACGGTGCATGCCGGGGTAATCCCGGCCCGGGTGGCTGGGCAGCCCTTCTGGTATCGGGCCCGGAACGCAAGGAGATTTCTGGGGCGGAGGCGGCCACCACAAATAATCGAATGGAACTCATGGCGGCCATCGGCGCCTTAAGTGCGCTCAAGCGGCGCTGCGTCGTTCAGCTTTACACCGACTCGAAGTACGTTTTGCAGGGTTACACGGAATGGCTGCCGGGTTGGAAGGCGCGCGGCTGGCTGACCGCGGCGCGCGAACCGGTCAAGAATCAGGACCTGTGGCAACAGCTCGACATGGCGGCGGCGGCACAGGACATCGAATGGCATTGGGTGAAGGGGCATTCGGGACATGAAGAAAACGAGTATGTCGATCGGCTCGCGAATCGCGCCATCGATCAACTGCTCGCAGTGCGATAGACGCTGATGCGGCAGATCGTGCTCGATACCGAGACGACCGGGCTCGAAGTGGAGCAACACCACCGTGTGGTCGAGATCGGCTGCGTCGAACTCGTCAATCGGCGGCTTACCGGGCGCTCGTTTCACCGTTACTTGAATCCCGAACGCGACATCGATGAAGGTGCGCAGCAGGTGCACGGGTTGTCGCGCGAGCGCTTGGCGAAGGAGCCCACCTTCCTGCAGGTGCATGCAGAGTTCCTGGAATTCATCCGGGACGCGGAACTCGTCATTCATAATGCGCCGTTCGACGTCGCCTTCCTGAACGCCGAGTTTGGCCGGTTGGGCACCGTCCCAGGCTGCATCAGCGACCGGTGCCGCGTCCTCGATACGCTGGCGCTCGCCCGTCAGCTGCATCCCGGTCAGCGCAATAGTTTGGACGCGCTGTGCAAACGCTACTCGGTGGACAACTCCCACCGCGAGTACCACGGCGCCTTGCTGGACGCCCGCATCCTCGCCGAAGTTTATCTGGCCATGACGGGCGGTCAGGCGAAATTCACCTTGAGCGAGGAATCGGATATGGCTCGCAGCCGTGCGCGCCAGGCCGCACCGACGCGCCGCTCCGCCGGGTCGCAGGGGGTGGTCGTGCGCGCGAGCGAGGCGGAGCTGGCGGCCCATGAGCATGTGTTGGCGCTCCTCGACAAGGCGTCACGCGGCAAGACGGTGTGGCGCAGCTCGTGAAGCTGCTGGTCACGGGCGCGGCCGGCTTCATCGGGTTTCACACCGCGAAACGGCTGTTGGCCCTGGGACACCAGGTCGTGGGGCTCGATAACCTGAATGCCTATTACGATACCAAGCTGAAAGCGGCCCGACTCGCCATGCTCGAGCGCATGGCTAATTTCCGGTTCATCAAGGCGGATCTCAGCGATGGGCCCGCCATGCAGGGACTTTTCGCCGGCGAACGATTCCAGCGGGTGGTGCACCTGGCGGCGCAGGCGGGGGTGCGCTACTCGCTGCAGAATCCGCAGGCTTATATCCAGAGCAATCTCGCCGGGTTCCTAGAGGTCATCGAGGGCTGCCGCGTCAATGCGGTGGAGCATCTGGTCTATGCCTCCACGAGCTCGGTTTATGGAGGCAATACACGGCTGCCGTTCGCCGAACAGCAGGGCGTCGCGCATCCGCTCACGCTGTACGCGGCGACGAAGAAGGCCAACGAGCTGATGGCGCACAGTTATTCGTCGTTGTACGGGCTGCCGACGACGGGCCTGCGCTTTTTCACGGTTTACGGTCCCTGGGGTCGGCCGGACATGGCCTTGTTTCTGTTCACGAAGAACATCCTGGCGGGCAAGCCCATCGACGTGTACTCGGAGGGGCATCATCAGCGGGATTTCACCTATGTCGATGACATCGTCACCGGAGTGGTCGCGACGCTCGATCACGTCGCCGCCCCGGATCCTGCCTGGAATGCCGATGCACCCGATCCTTCATCGAGCAGCGCTCCGTACAGAATCTACAACATCGGCAATCAACACCCTGTGACGCTGCTGCGGTTCATCGAGGTGCTGGAGGAGTGCCTCGGCCGAAAAGCGGTGAAAAATCTCATGCCCATGCAGTTGGGCGATGTGCCGGATACCTCGGCGGATGTGTCGGCCCTGGCCCGCGACATGGGCTACCGCCCAAGCACCGGGCTCGAGGAGGGTATCAAGCGGTTCGTGGAGTGGTATCTCGAGTACTACGGCCTTCAGACGGCGTAGTAAGATGGAGGCTCGTCGGCCAACGTAGGTGTCGCTTCGCCATGGCAACCGTCAATTCCAAGCTGCCTGCATGGGCCGCGGTAGCAGAACATGCGCGGGGGATGAAGTCGGTGCATCTACGCGACCTGTCGGCCGCCGATGACGAACGCTGGCAACAGCTTACCGTCCAGCATGACGGGTGGTTGCTCGACCTATCCCGGCAGCGCATCACCCGGCAGACGTTATCGTTGCTCATCGATCTGGCGCGCGCCACGGATCTTGCGGGACATGCAGCGGCGATGTTTCGCGGCGATGCCATCAATTCGACCGAACGTCGGGCTGTACTGCATACCGCATTGCGGTCGGAATTTGCGGGTGGCGCCGGGATTCAAGCCGAGGTGCACGAGTCGCGCGCCAAGCTGCGCCGTTTCACCGGCGCGGTGCGCAGCGGCGAAAAGCGCGGCATCACGGGCAAGCCGTTCAAGCATGTGGTGAATATCGGCATCGGCGGTTCGGATCTGGGTCCTTTGCTGGTCTGCGAGGCATTGCGCCATGAATGGAGCGGCGGCATCACGCCGCACTTCGTCTCGAACGTCGACGGCACCCAGCTGGAGGATCTCACTCGCGTCCTCGATCCGGCGGAAACCCTGCTGATCGTCTGTTCAAAGACATTCACCACCCAAGAGACGCAGACCAATGCCAATGCGGCGCGGGCTTGGATCGTGGCTGCGTTGGGTGAGCGCTCGCCGGCGCATCACGTGGCCGCGGTGTCGACCAATGCCGAGGCCATGGATGCCTTTGGCATCGCCGATGACCACCGCTTCACGATGTGGGATTGGGTGGGTGGCCGTTACTCGGTGTGGTCGGCGATCGGCCTGGTGGCCGAACTGGTGGTGGGGAGCGACAAATTTGCCGAATTCCTGGGCGGCGCAAGCGCCATCGACCGGCATTTTCTCGATGCACCCTTCGAGGCGAACCTGCCCGTGCTGATGGGTTTGCTCGGCGTGTGGAATCGCACCTTTTTGGGGCTCCCGACGCTCGCCGTGCTGCCTTACGATCAGCGCCTGGCGCGTTTGCCGGCCTATCTGCAGCAGCTCGAGATGGAGAGCAACGGCAAGTCTGTTTCACTGGCCGGCGAGGCAGTGGACTTCGCCACCGCTCCCGTCGTTTGGGGCGAGCCGGCGTCGAATGCGCAGCACTCGTTCTTTCAGATGCTGCATCAGGGTACGCCGACCGCGGCCCTCGATTTCATCGCGCCGCTCAAGGGTTCCTGGGGCGGGACGGTGGGCCAGGATTTGGCGCTGAAGAATTGCTTCGCTCAATCACAGGCGTTCGCCTACGGCCACACGGCCGACGAGGTGGAGGCGGATATGCGCAAGGCCGGCGCCACACCCGCTGAGATCGCGCGCTTGACTCCGCATCGCGTCTATGAGGGCAATCGGCCGAGTTCCCTGCTGTTGTACGCGCAGACGACGGCCCGCTCCTTGGGCGCCCTGATCGCTTTATACGAGCACAGCGTGTTCGTGCAGGGGACGTTGTGGGGCATCAATTCCTTCGATCAATTCGGCGTGGAGCTCGGCAAGAAGCTGGCGTTGGGTATCGATTTATCGGGCGACAAGAAGCCGTCGGGACACGGAGCCGCGGGCCTCGAGGCACTGACCGATTATGTGATCGCACATCGATGAAAACATAAAGGACAAATCACGCCGCACGGAAGTTTCATTGACCTATAATCGTTCGGTTATTAGTCAATGATGTGGGGATCGGATTTTGTCAAAAGCACGGAAGGGAATCATCTTGGCCGGCGGCGCCGGCACCCGGCTGCACCCGGTGACCCTGTGCCAGAGCAAGCAATTGCTGCCGGTCTACGACAAACCGATGATTTATTACCCTC